>JGI26086J50260_1001584_pt1 | contig 13132 bp, 7 predicted proteins | sample SaaInl3SG_22_DNA_FD_50260 | JGI IMG/M metagenome (IMG submission 50260)
AACGCAAAGGCGGGTCAAGTTCAGTATCGAACAGATAAAGCTGGAATTATTCATTGTACGATCGGCAGAGCTTCATTTGATGCTGACAAATTACATCAAAACTTATCAACACTAATTGATGCACTAATGAAGGCAAAACCAGCTTCATCGAAAGGTGTTTTTATTAAAAAGGTTTCAATTTCCAGCACGATGGGTGCGGGAATTAGAGTAGATCAAGCTAATATTTTAGCTTAAAGAATTTGGTTGAAAAACCAAAAAGAGCTTTGGGTCCGTTTTAAACGGAGTTGTCAAAGACCGTAGGTACCGAAAGGTTTAATTTTTATAACCTACGCAGATGGCGAAACCTAAGGGATAGTATCCTGATAAAGTCCGCCGTAGGGTGAGTGTGAAAACACTTTGATTTTAAATACGGAAGGAGAAGACTTTGAGTCTGAATCTTGAAGAAAAAAAGGCTGTTGTTGCTGAGGTTAGTGAGCAGGTTAAATCAGCGCAAGCACTTATACTTGCTGAGTATCGTGGTGTTGGCGTTGCAAAACTTACAGGTTTAAGAGCTAAGGCGCGTGAATCCGGTGTGTATTTACGAGTTCTAAAGAACACTCTTGTTAAAAGAGCTGTTGAAGGAACTCCTTTTGCAGATCTTTCAAGCGATATGACAGGTCCGCTGATTTTTGGTATGTCCGAAGATCCAGTATCTGTTGCTAAAGTCTTAAATGATTTTGCAAAAGAAAATGATTTATTTGTTATTAAATCAGGAGCAATGCCGAATGAAAAAATGGATGAAGCTAAGATTAAAGCGCTTGCTTCACTTCCAAGTCGAGATGAACTTCTAGCGAAATTAATGGGAACTATGCAAGCTCCAATTACAAAATTTGTGCGTACTCTTAATGAAGTGCCAACAAAATTTGTTCGTGGTTTAGCTGCGGTACGTGACCAAAAACAAGCTGAAGTTTAAAAATTTATTTATTAAGGAGAAATATTAATGGCTATCTCTAAAGCAGAAATTTTAGAAGCAATTGGATCAATGTCTGTTCTTGACTTATCAGAGTTGATTACAGAAATGGAAGAAAAATTTGGTGTTTCAGCTGCTGCGGCTGCTGTTGCAATGCCTGCAGCAGGTGCTGCCGCTGGCGGTGATGCTGCTGAAGAAAAAACTGAATTTGATGTGCATTTAACTGCTGCTGGCGCTCAAAAAGTGAACGTTATTAAAGCAGTTCGTGAAATCACGGGGCTTGGCTTAAAAGAAGCTAAAGATCTTGTTGATGGCGCACCTAAAGTAATCAAAGAAGGTTTAGCTAAAGCTGACGCTGAGGAAGCTGCTAAGAAATTAACTGAAGCAGGCGCAACTGCTGAATTAAAATAATTTCGAATGATAAAGGCTGTCGCATTTTTTGCGATAGCCTTTAATTATTTAAATTTCGAGTTTATATAAAAAAATATTTTTTATATAAATTTGTTAACTTTGGAGACCATATGAGCTATTCCTTTACTGAAAAGAAACGCTTAAGAAAGAATTTCGCAAAAAGACAAACGGTAGCAGAGGTTCCTTATTTGCTTTCAATGCAGCTTGAATCCTANAAAGAATATCTTCAAANGGATATTCCTANTGATNAAAGACAAGATCAGGGTTTACAGAACACATTCAACTCAGTTTTTCCAATAAGCAGTCATTCCGGTAATGCAAAATTAGATTTTGTNTCTTATTCATTAGGAAAAATTGTTTTTGATGTTAAGGAATGTCANTTAAGAGGTTTGACTTATGGCGTGCCATTAAGAGTTAAGGTTCGTTTATCTATTATGGATAAAGAAGCATCCGAGCCAACAGTNAAGGAAGTTAAGGAGCAAGAAGTTTACATGGGGGAAATGCCTCTGATGACNAATAATGGTTCATTTGTTATTAANGGAACAGAGCGAGNAATTGTTTCCCAGCTNCATAGAAGTCCTGGAGTATTTTTTGAGCATGATAAGGGNAAGACTCACAGCTCAGGAAAGTTNTTATTCTCAGCNAGAATTATTCCTTACAGAGGCTCTTGGTTAGATTTTGAATTTGATCCNAAAGATTATTTGTATTTCAGGATTGACCGNAGAAGAAAAATGCCTGTTACAACGTTATTAAAAGCATTAGGCCTTTCATCTGAAGAAATTTTATCAACGTTTTATGATTTTGATACCTTTGGTATTAAAGGTAATAAAATTAATTTTGANCTTATCCCTGAAAGATTAAGAGGAGAAATTGCAAAATTTGATATTGTTGATAAAAAAGGCAACGTAATTGTTAATAAAGATAAGCGTATAACAGTTAAGCANATTCGTGATATTGAAAAATCTGGAATAAAATCAATTGAGGTNTCTGAAGACTTTATTCTTGGCCGAAAGATTGCTAAAAGTATTATAGATCCAGAAACGGGTGAGGTTATTGCTGATGCAAACGCTGAAATTACTGAAGAATTACTCAGCAACTTGCAAGAATTAAAATTAGACAATATTGAGACGCTTTATTTTAATGATCTTGATCAGGGAGACTTCATTTCACACACGCTTTCAACAGACGAAATTCCAGATGAATATTCAGCACGGGTAGCAATCTACAGAATGATGAGACCTGGTGAGCCGCCAACCGAAGAATCGGTAAAGTCATTATTTGAAGGAATGTTTTTCTCTTCTGATCGTTACGATTTGTCAAACGTTGGAAGAATGAAATTTAATAGACGCGCTTATCCTGAAAATTTTGAAAAATCTGCAGGATGGATGAGAAGATTTTATGAGCGTGTGGGCGCAAAGAATGACGAAGGTGAAGGTATCTTATCGGTTGATGATATTTTGGCTGTTGTTGGAATTTTGCTAGAACTAAGAAATGGTCGAGGTGAAATCGATGATATTGATCACTTAGGAAACCGACGTATTAGATCAGTGGGTGAGTTGGTAGAAAATCAATTCAGAACTGGCCTGGTCAGAGTTGAAAGAGCAGTTCGTGAAAGATTAGGTCAGGCTGAAGCGGATAATCTAATGCCGCATGACTTAATTAATTCGAAGCCAATTTCAAGTGCGATTAGAGAATTCTTTGGCTCTTCCCAGCTTTCTCAGTTTATGGATCAAACCAATCCACTCTCAGAAATTACCCACAAAAGAAGAGTATCTGCATTAGGCCCTGGTGGTCTTACGCGAGAAAGAGCAGGATTTGAAGTTCGCGATGTTCACTCAACTCATTACGGCAGAGTGTGTCCGATTGAAACCCCTGAAGGCCCGAATATTGGACTTATTAATTCTTTAGCACTTTACGCAAAAACCAATAAATATGGATTCTTAGAAACGCCATATCGAAGAGTTGAAAATGGTAAAGTTACAGCCGAAATTGATTACTTATCTGCAATTGAAGAAAGTCAATTTACGATTGCTCAAGCTAACTCTGAACTGGATGCTAAATCTTCATTTAGAGAAGATTTGGTTTCTAGTCGATACAAAAATGAATTTGTTCTTTCAAACAAGGATGAAATTAATTATATGGACGTAGCTCCTGGACAAATTGTTTCAGTTGCAGCATCTTTAATTCCTTTCTTGGAGCATGATGATGCTAACAGAGCATTGATGGGGGCTAACATGCAACGTCAAGCAGTTCCATGTTTGAGGGCTGAAAAAGCAGTTGTTGGAACTGGCATCGAAAGAACTGTAGCAATGGATTCTGGTACAACAGTTCAGGCCGATAGAGGCGGTACTGTTGACTACGTTGATTCTAGAAGGATTGTCGTAAAAGTTAATGATAAAGAAACCTCAGCAGAAGATGTTGGCGTGGATATTTATAACTTAACTAAATACACTCGATCAAACCAGAATACAAATATTAATCAAAAACCATTGGTTCGAGTGGGTGATTCAATAGAGCGTGGCGATATTATTGCTGATGGAGCGTCAACTGACATTGGTGAGTTAGCATTAGGTCAGAACATGCTTGTTGGATTTATGCCATGGAACGGATACAACTTCGAAGATTCGATTCTCATATCTGAAAAAGTTGTAGCGGATGATCGATACACTTCAGTGCATATTGAAGAATTATCCATTGTTTCAAGGGATACAAAATTAGGCCCTGAAGAGATTACTCGAGATATTTCAAACCTTTCCGAGAGAATGCTTGGACGTTTGGATGAGTCGGGCATCATTTATGTGGGGGCAGAAGTTGAAGCAGGAGATGTTCTAGTTGGAAAAGTTACACCAAAGGGTGAGACCCAGCTAACACCTGAAGAGAAATTGCTAAGAGCAATATTTGGTGAAAAAGCTTCTGATGTTAAAGACACTAGCCTTAGAGTGCCATCAGGAATGTCTGGAACTGTTATTGATGTTCAGGTATTCACACGTGAAGGAATTGATAGAGATGACCGTGCTGAACAAATTATTCAAGATCAATTAAGAGATTTTGAACAAGACTTAAATGACCAATTAAGAATTGTAGAAGAGGATACTTTTGCAAGGATTGAAAAATTAATTATAGGAAAAGAAGTTTCTGGCGGTCCTAAACCTATCAAGAAAGGTGACAAAGTTACCAAAGAACAGCTTCATGAAATTGGACGTTATGATTGGTTTGGTATTCGTTTGTCTGATGATAAAGCATCCAAAACACTTGAGTCGCTAAAAGAAAATTTAAATAAAGCGAAAAAAGATTTTGATCTTCGCTATGAAGAGAAAAAGCAAAAATTAACTCAAGGTGATGAACTTCAGCCGGGTGTTCAAAAAATGGTTAAAGTATACTTGGCTGTCAAGCGAAGAATCCAGCCAGGCGATAAAATGGCTGGACGTCATGGTAATAAAGGTGTTATTTCAAAAATTGTTCCTGTAGAAGACATGCCACATATGGCTGACGGTACCACCTTGGATATCGTATTAAATCCTCTAGGTGTTCCTTCACGAATGAATATAGGTCAGATTCTTGAAGTTCATTTAGGTTGGGCTGCTAAAGGTCTTGGAAATCGTATTGACGAAATGCTTAAAGAAGAAAGAAAGGTTGCCGAGATTAGAGGTTTGTTCGAAAAAATTTACAACCAATCTTCTGGAAAATCAGAAGACATCAAAGGTTTAAAAGATTCAGAAGTTCTAGAAATGGCTTCATATCTCAAACATGGCGTTCCTTTTGCAACTTCAGTTTTTGATGGAGCTGCTGAGTCGGATATTCAGTACATGCTTGATTTGGCATTCCCTGATGACCATGAGTTAACTAAAAAGTTAAATTTTTCAGCGAACAAAACCCAGCTTCAGTTATTTGATGGAAGAACGGGTGAGGCCTTTGAAAGACCAGTTACTGTCGGTTATATGCATGTTCTTAAACTTCATCATTTAGTTGATGACAAGATGCATGCAAGATCAACTGGACCATACTCTCTTGTTACTCAGCAACCATTGGGCGGTAAAGCACAATTCGGTGGTCAAAGATTTGGTGAAATGGAAGTTTGGGCATTGGAAGCTTATGGTGCCTCTTATACTTTACAGGAAATGTTAACTGTTAAATCAGATGATGTCTCTGGTAGAACAAAAGTATATGAAAACATTGTTAAGGGTGAGCATAAGATTGATGCTGGTATGCCAGAGTCATTTAATGTTTTAACTAAAGAAATTCGCTCACTAGCGATTGATATTGATTTGGATAGAGATTAATTAAGGAGATTATGCATGAAAGCTTTATTAGACCTTTTTAAACAGGTTACCCATGAAGAGGAATTTGATGCGATTAAGATTGCCCTTGCATCTCCCGAGAAAATTAGATCATGGTCTTTTGGTGAAGTTAAAAAACCAGAAACTATCAATTACAGAACCTTTAAACCAGAAAGAGATGGACTATTCTGCGCTAAGATATTTGGCCCGGTCAAAGATTATGAATGTTTATGCGGCAAATATAAGAGATTAAAACACCGTGGTGTAATTTGTGAAAAATGTGGTGTTGAAGTAACTTTATCTAAAGTAAGACGAGAAAGAATGGGCCATATTGATTTGGCAACTCCGGTTGCTCACATATGGTTTCTTAAGAGTTTACCAAGTCGCTTGGGTATGGTTTTAGATATTGCTCTGCGTGATATTGAGAGAGTTCTATATTTTGAAGCATATATGGTTACAGATCCTGGAATGACNCCGCTTACAAAAGGGCANCTCCTTACAGAAGATGANTATCACGCTAAGATTGANGAATTTGGTGATGAATTTGAAGCTGTTATGGGTGCCGAGGGTGTAAAACAGCTNTTATCCTCNTTGGATATTAACTCTGAGGTTGAGGTTTTAAGAGAAGAGTTAACTAATACAAGCTCTGAAGCAAAGATAAAGAAAATTGCAAAAAGGTTGAAAGTATTAGAGGCTTTCCAAAAATCAGGTATTAAACCTGAATGGATGATACTGGATGTTTTACCAGTTCTTCCTCCTGAACTAAGACCACTTGTTCCCCTTGATGGAGGACGTTTTGCAACATCTGACTTAAACGATCTCTATCGTAGAGTAATCAATAGAAATAATCGTTTAAGAAGACTATTAGATTTGAGAGCTCCAGAGATTATTCTCAGAAATGAAAAAAGGATGCTACAAGAGTCTGTTGATTCATTATTAGATAACGGTCGAAGAGGTAAGGTGATGACCGGTGCCAATAAGAGACCATTAAAATCTCTTGCCGATATGATCAAAGGTAAAGGCGGACGATTCAGACAGAACCTTTTAGGTAAGCGTGTTGACTACTCAGGAAGGTCAGTAATTGTTACAGGACCCCAATTAAAGCTTCATCAATGTGGTCTTCCAAAAAAGATGGCTCTAGAGCTTTTTAAACCTTTTATTTTTAATAAATTAGAACTACAAGGGCTTGCTACAACAATTAAAGCAGCAAAGAAAAAAGTTGAAGAAGAAGGACCGGAAGTTTGGGATATCCTTGAAGAAGTAATTAAGGAGCATCCTGTTTTATTAAACAGAGCGCCTACTTTGCATAGACTTGGTATCCAGGCTTTTGAGCCAGTTTTAATTGAAGGTAAAGCCATTCAGCTTCATCCTTTAGTTTGCGCAGCATTTAATGCTGACTTCGATGGAGACCAGATGGCTGTCCACGTTCCATTATCTCTTGAGGCACAGATGGAGGCGCGAACATTGATGCTCGCATCAAATAATGTTCTTTCGCCTGCAAACGGAGAACCTATTATTGTTCCATCACAAGATATTGTTTTAGGTCTTTATTATATGTCACGGGAAAAAATTGCTGCTAAGGGTGAGGGAAAGATTTTCTCAGATGTGGCTGAAGTCCAAAGAGCATATCATAATGGTGCAGTAGATTTGCATGCAAAAATTACAACTCGTATTAAAGAGCATGAATTAAATTTTGATGGCAGTAAAACAGTAAAAGTAAATCGATATGAAACCACCGTTGGTCGTGCGATTCTAAGTGAAATACTGCCTGCTGGTCTATCGTTTGAGTTAATTAATAAAGCGTTAAAAAAGAAGGAAATTTCAAAATTAATTAATACTGGATTTAGAAAAATTGGTATCAAAGAAACGGTTATTCTTGCAGATAAGTTAATGTATACAGGTTATTCATATGCCACGAAAGCAGGAATGTCTATTTCTGTTCATGACATGCTGGTGCCTTCAGAAAAATCCTCAATACTCGATAATGCTGAAGCAGAAGTAAAAGAAATCCAAGATCAATATTCTTCAGGTCTTGTAACCCAAGGTGAGAGATATAACAAAGTTGTAGATATCTGGGGAAGAGCCGGAGATAAAGTTGCCGACGCGATGATGAAGCGATTAAAAGAAGAGGCTGTTTTGGATTTAAACGGAAAGCCAATGAAGGATGACAATGGTAATGCACTTACTCAAGAGTCTTTCAATGCTATTTATATGATGGCTGACTCTGGTGCTCGAGGCTCTGCGGCACAGGTTAGACAATTGGCTGGTATGAGAGGCTTAATGGCAAGGCCAGATGGTTCAATCATCGAGACTCCAATTACAGCTAACTTTAGAGATGGATTGAATGTTCTACAATACTTCATTTCTACTCATGGAGCTCGAAAAGGTTTGGCTGACACAGCTCTTAAAACGGCCAACTCTGGATACTTAACAAGAAGATTAGTAGATGTTACACAAGATTTAGTTGTTACAGAACAGGATTGTGGAACCGAAGAAGGTTTGGTGACCAAAGCCTTAATCAAAGGTGGCGAAGTGGTTGAGCCTCTTGGAGATAGAATCCTTGGACGTGTAGCTTCGTTAGATATTGTTGATCCTTCATCACAGGAAGTAATATATCCTGCAGGAACGTTAATCACAGAGGACGAAGTTGAGAAAATTGAAGCTTTAGGAATTGATGAAGTAAAAGTTAGAACAGCGTTGACTTGTGATACAAGACATGGAATCTGTGCTAGCTGTTATGGACGTGATTTAGGTCGTGGAAACTTAATTAGCGAGGGTGAGGCAGTTGGTGTTATAGCGGCACAATCAATTGGAGAACCTGGAACTCAGCTAACCATGAGAACTTTCCACATTGGTGGCGCTGCTTCAAGGTCAGCCGCGGTAAGCCAAATCGAAGTGAAATCTTCCGGAACAGTTAGATTTACCTCAACAATGAGATATGTAACTAATGCAAGAAATGAGCAAGTTATTATTTCAAGAAATGGTGAATTTATCATTGAAGATGAAAATGGGCGTGAAAAAGAAAGTCACAAGGTTCCATATGGAGCGACTTTATCAGTGACAGATGGCAAAAAAGTTAAGGCTGGCGAAGTTTTAGCAAACTGGGATCCACACACTAGACCTATTATTTCTGAATACGCTGGTAAGGCAAAGTTTGAAAATGTTGAAGAAGGTATTACGGTTACAAAACAAATTGATGATGTAACTGGTTTATCAACTTTAGTTGTGATTGATTCCAAACAAAAAGGGACTCAATCTAAAACTAGCCGACCACAAATTAAATTAATTGATAATTCTGGCGAAGAAATCAAACTTACAGGGACAGAGAACTCAGTAAACGTTACATTCCAACTAGGTTATATTATTACTGTAACTGATGGTCAGAGTATTAATGTGGGTGATGTAATTGCTCGTATTCCTCAAGAGTCATCGAAAACACGAGATATTACTGGTGGTCTTCCAAGGGTTGCTGAACTTTTTGAAGCTCGGGCTCCAAAAGATGCTGGTATTCTTGCTGAGATCACTGGAACAGTTTCTTTTGGTAAAGATACTAAAGGTAAGCAAAGATTGGTAATTACAGACTCTGAAGGCGAATCTCAAGAATTTTTAATCCCGAAAGATAAACATATTACTGTTCATGACGGCCAAGTTGTAACTAAGGGTGAGGTTATAGTTGATGGGCCAGCTGATCCGGCTGATATTCTTAGACTTCAAGGAAGAGAAGCCTTGGCAAGATATGTTATTGATGAAGTTCAAGACGTTTATAGACTTCAGGGTGTGAAAATTAATGATAAACATATCGAGGTAATCGTTCGTCAGATGCTTAGAAGAGTAAAAATCACTGATGCTGGCGAAACAGGATTTATTCCAGGAGAGCAATTGGAAAGAGCAGTCGTCTTAAATAGAAATGATGAGGTAGTTGCAAATGATCAAAGGCCTGCTGAGTATGAATATGTTCTGTTGGGTATTACAAAAGCATCACTAGCTACAGACTCATTTATCTCTGCCGCTTCGTTCCAAGAAACAACGAGAGTGCTAACCGAAGCTGCAATTTTAGGAAAACGTGATGAATTACGTGGCCTTAAAGAAAATGTTATTGTTGGTAGATTAATCCCAGCTGGTTCTGGCCTTGCTTATCATAAAGCAAGAAAAGATAATGCTGATGTTATGAACCCAGAAACTCATGTGGTAGAAGAACCAAGTCCGCAGATGATGGAAGCGGAAGCATTGTTTGCTCCAGAAACTATGGAGACTGTTGAGAATGATTCAGTTAGCACAGATACACAGGCGCCAAGCGTGGATGAAACATCTGAATAATAAAACAGTTGACAATCATAAGGAAGAACAATAAAATCTTGTGCTTTTCAGCTATTGAAAAAGCACAAGATTTAGATAAAAAATTTAAATAATTTAAGGAAATTTATGCCAACCATTAACCAATTAATTCGTAAGCCAAGAAAGCGAATCGTTGAGAAGAGTAAAGTGCCTGCACTTGAGGCCTCACCTCAAAAAAGAGGTGTATGTACTCGTGTTTACACAACCACTCCGAAGAAGCCTAACTCTGCTTTAAGAAAGGTAGCAAAAGTAAGATTGACTACTGGATACGAAGTAATTAGTTATATCGGTGGTGAAGGCCACAACCTTCAGGAGCACTCTGTTGTGCTTATTCGAGGGGGNCGAGTGAAAGATCTTCCNGGTGTNCGTTATCACACAGTTCGTGGTAGCTTGGATACCGCTGGAGTAAATGATAGAAAACAATCACGTTCTAAATATGGCGCAAAACGTCCAAAAGAAGCTTAATTAACTAAGGTAAAAAACTATGCCAAGAAGAAGAGAAGTCCCAAAACGAGAGATATTGCCAGATCCTAAATTTAGAAGCCAAGAAGTTTCTAAATTTGTAAACGTTTTAATGACCAGTGGTAAAAAAGCGGTTGCTGAAAGAATTATTTACAACGCTTTTGACCAAGTTCAAGGAAAAAGCGGAAAAGATCCTATTGAAGTATTTTCANCAGCATTAGANAACCTTAAGCCTTTAGTTGAAGTTAAAAGTAGAAGAGTTGGTGGTGCCAACTACCAAGTCCCTGTCGAAGTGAGACCATCAAGACGTCAAGCTTTAGCTATGCGCTGGCTTCGTGACGCCGCTCGTGGACGTGGAGAAAAATCAATGGATATTCGTTTGGCAAATGAAATCATGGATGCGTCAGAGAGTAAAGGAAATGCGATGAAAAAAAGAGAAGAAGTTCACCGTATGGCAGAAGCAAACAAAGCATTCTCACATTTCCGTTTTTAATTAATTTAGAGGATATATTAAGTGGCTCGTAAAACACCAATTGAAAGATATAGAAATATAGGTATCAGTGCTCATATTGATGCAGGTAAAACCACAACGACCGAGCGTGTTCTGTACTACACAGGAATTAGTCACAAAATTGGCGAGGTTCATGACGGCGCAGCTACTATGGATTGGATGGAGCAAGAGCAGGAAAGAGGAATTACTATTACTTCTGCTGCCACAACTTGTTTCTGGTCTGGTATGGCTCAACAATTCAATGAGCACAGAATCAACATAATCGATACGCCTGGCCACGTCGACTTTACAATCGAAGTTGAGCGTTCAATGCGTGTGCTTGATGGCGCTTGTATGGTTTATTGTGCGGTAGGTGGGGTTCAACCTCAATCTGAAACGGTTTGGAGACAGGCTAATAAATACAAAGTACCTCGTTTAGCATTTGTTAACAAAATGGATCGTATGGGAGCTGACTTCTTCAAAGTTTATGAGCAAATGAAGTTAAGGCTTAAGGCTAATCCTATACCACTTCAAGTTCCAATTGGCGCTGCCGAGACATTTGAAGGAGTTGTGGACTTAATTAAAATGCAAGCGATCTATTGGGACGAAGAGTCCATGGGTATGAAATTTGATTACAGAGATATTCCAGCTGATTTAGTTGACATCTGCAACAAATGGAGAAGTGAATTAGTTGAAACTGCTGCAGAAGCCAACGAAGATTTAATGAATAAGTACCTTGAATCAGGTGACCTATCTGAAGAAGAAATTATTGAAGGTTTAAGAATTAGAACAATCGGTAATGAAATAGTACCAATGATGCTTGGGTCAGCTTTTAAAAACAAAGGTGTTCAGGCTATGCTCGATAAAGTTATTGAGTTAATGCCATCACCCATTGATGTTCCTGCTATCAAAGGTACTGACACTTCTGGTGAAAAAGAAATGTCACGCAAACCATCTGATGAGGAACCATTTTCAGCATTGGCATTTAAAATCATGACTGATCCTTTTGTTGGTTCACTCACATTCTTTAGAGTCTATTCTGGTGTTATTAATGCAGGCGATTCTGTTCAGAATGCACTTAAAGGAAAAAAAGAGCGTTTAGGCCGTATTCTTCAGATGCATGCCAACTCTAGAGAAGAGATCAAAGAAGTTCGTGCAGGCGATATTGCTGCTGCAGTCGGATTAAAAGATGTTACTACTGGTGAGACGTTATGTGCTGTGGGTAAAGAAATCGTTCTGGAAAGAATGATATTCCCTGATCCTGTTATTCACGTTGCGGTAGAGCCAAAAACAAAAGCTGACCAAGAAAAAATGGGTATTGCTCTAAATAGATTGGCACAAGAAGATCCATCCTTTAGGGTTAAAACAGATGAAGAAACGAACCAGACTATCATTTCTGGTATGGGTGAGCTTCACCTTGAAATTCTTGTTGACCGTATGAAAAGAGAGTTTAATGTTGAGGCAAATATTGGCTCACCTCAAGTTGCCTATCGAGAAGCTATTAAAAAGTCAGTCGAAGCAGAAGGTAAATTTGTTAAACAATCAGGCGGTAAAGGTCAATATGGCCACGTTTGGTTAAAAGTTGAACCCAATGATCAAGGCAAAGGTTATGAGTTTGTTGATGCCATTAAAGGCGGATCAGTTCCTCGCGAATTTATTCCAGCTGTAGATAAGGGCCTCAAAGATACAATCGTAGCCGGCGTTCTAGCAGGATACCCTATCGAAGACGTTAAAGTGACATTGTATGATGGTTCATACCATGATGTTGACTCTAACGAGAACGCATTCAAAATGGCAGCATCATTTGCATTTAAAGACGCATGCCGTAAAGCAGATCCAGTTATTCTTGAGCCTATGATGGCTGTTGAAGTTGAGACGCCTGAAGAATATATGGGAGATGTGATGGGAGACCTATCATCAAGACGCGGAATTGTTCAAGGAATGGATGATAATGCAACTGGAAAAGTAATTACCGTTGAAGTACCGCTCAGAAATGTTCGGTTATTCAACAACACTAAGATCATTGAGTCAGGGAAGAGCTACATATTCAATGGAATTTAAACACTATGCCGAAGCACCAAGAAATATCGCTGAAGCAATTATGAACAAAGAGTAATTTTTTAAGGAAAATATTATGGCTAAAGGTAAATTTGAGCGTACCAAACCCCATGTTAACGTTGGCACAATTGGACACGTTGACCATGGTAA
>JGI26086J50260_1001592_pt1 | contig 13103 bp, 9 predicted proteins | sample SaaInl3SG_22_DNA_FD_50260 | JGI IMG/M metagenome (IMG submission 50260)
GCGGTTTTTACCGTGCCTGGATGCAGGGCCACCACAATGGCTTGCTGATGCGAACGCGCAATTTCGATCGCTCCCCCATGCACAATCTGGTTCACCGCCGCCTTGGCCGCGCGGTAGGAATGCCATCCCCCCATACGATTATCCCCGATGGAGCCCACGCGCGCAGACAGAACTGCAAACACCGCGCGCCTATCCTTTGCCAGCAGGCGCGCGCCATGCTTGAGGCAAAGCGCAGGCCCGACGGCATTTAAAGCAAACTGATCCATCATCGCCTGCGCCGTAATNTGCTTGAGCGCCTTTTCAGGGGCCGCGCCATCGATTTCCAAGGCGCCCGTTGCCACCATGATCAGCTCGAACGCGCCCTTTAATGCATCGAAAGCCCTTTGCAGGTTGTCTTCATCCGTCACATCCAGCCCCGTGCCAGATCGCGACAGGCCGACAACCTCCCAACCCAGTGCTTCATAATGCGCCACCAAGGCGCGCCCGATTCCGCCTGAGGCGCCGATGATCAATGCTCGTTGTGTCATCACGGGCCAGCTAGCAGCGATTTGCGCCGCGTCAACGCCCACGAAAGCGCTTGTGCAAAAAGGGGGTTTTCAAACAGCATACCTTGCGCAATATTCGCGCCAATGATGACGCACCGCCATATTAAGACCCTTACCGCCCCTCAGGCGGCTCTTGGCCTGCGCGCACTACTGCTTCTTAGCCGCCTCTGAGCGTGCCATTCGGCGCGACCGCTCAGGGGAGGAAGTAGCGCCGAAAATCACCTCAGACCTTCACGGCTAAGACCAAGGATCAAACCTATGACCGATAAGAACAAAGTGTTGATTTTCGACACAACCCTGCGCGATGGCGAGCAATCCCCCGGCGCAACCATGAGCCATGACGAAAAGCTCGAGATCGCAGCGCTGCTCGATGAGATGGGCGTCGATATCATCGAAGCGGGCTTTCCCATCGCCTCGGAAGGCGATTTCGCAGCCGTCTCGGCGATTGCACAGCAATCCCGGAACTCGACCATCTGCGGCCTTGCGCGCGCCAGTTACAAAGATATCGACCGCTGTTGGGAAGCTGTAAAATTCGCGAAAAGCCCGCGTATTCATACCTTTATCGGCACCTCGCCGCAGCACCGCGCCATCCCGAATTTGACAATGGATGAAATGGCCGAGCGCATCCATGACACCGTCACCCATGCGCGCAACCTGTGTGACAATATCCAGTGGTCGCCAATGGATGCGACACGCACCGAATGGGATTACCTGCGCCGCGTTGTGGAAATTGCCATCAAGGCAGGTGCCANCACCATCAATATCCCCGATACAGTGGGCTATACCGCGCCGCGTGAAAGTGCGGCTTTGATCGCGCGGTTGATCGCCGAGGTTCCTGGTGCTGATGATGTGATCTTCGCCACGCATTGCCATAATGACCTTGGCATGGCGACCGCGAATGCCTTGGCCGCCGTAGAAGGTGGCGCGCGCCAGATCGAATGCACCATCAACGGTCTTGGAGAGCGCGCAGGCAATACTGCTCTGGAAGAGGTCGTGATGGCGCTCAAGACGCGTAATGACATCATGCCGTTCCATACGGGCATCGACACGACCAAAATCATGCATATCTCGCGGCGCGTTTCGACCGTGTCGGGCTTTACGGTCCAATTCAACAAAGCCATCGTTGGCAAAAATGCCTTTGCCCATGAATCGGGTATCCATCAGGACGGCATGCTGAAATCAGCCGATACATTCGAGATCATGCGCCCCGAAGATGTGGGCCTGACAGGCACCTCGCTGCCTTTGGGCAAGCATTCGGGCCGTGCGGCCCTTCGGGCCAAGCTCAAAGAATTGGGCCATGACATGATCGACAACCAACTCAATGACCTGTTTGTGCGCTTCAAAGCTCTGGCGGATCGCAAGAAGGAAGTCTTTGACGATGATTTGATCGCCTTGGTTACCGATGCGGGTGCTGGCGATGCCTCGGATCATCTGGAGTTGAAATTCCTCCGCGTGATTTGCGGCACCGAAGCACCTCAATCCGCGGATCTGACCCTTAGGGTTGGCGAGAAGGAGCATCAGGTGACCGCGCAAGGTGATGGCCCCGTGGACGCGGCTTTCAACGCCGTCAAAGCCCTGTTCAAGCATGATGCGCGCCTTCAGCTTTACCAAGTGAATGCTGTGACTGAAGGCACGGATGCGCAAGCCACGGTTTCGGTCCGCATGGAAGAAGAGGGCCGCATTGCAACAGGCCAATCGGCCGATACCGATACGGTCGTGGCCAGCGTGAAGGCCTATATCAACGCGCTCAACCGTCTGATCCTGCGCCGCGAAAAAGCGGGATCAGATGCCAAGGAAGTGTCCTATAAGGATGCGGGCTAGGCGAATGACGGGTCGGGGCCACATAGGGCCCCGACGCTTTTGTGGTATTTCCAAGCAATATTACGCTGGTAGCCCACGCTAACGCCCTTTACCTTAGGGGATACGCCTGCCTATATGCGGGCCGGTTTGGGTGTCCCGAGTCTTGGTGCGCCCTCTAATGAATGTAGTAGGAGCCAACACGTATGGCCTTGGGATTTGGCAGCCTTTTTTCCGCTGATATGGCGATCGACCTCGGTACCGCGAACACGCTTGTTTATGTGCGTGGCAAAGGTGTCGTTCTGAATGAACCTTCGGTTGTTGCATACCAAGTCAAAGACGGCGTGAAGAAGGCTTTGGCCTTCGGCGAAGACGCGAAGCTTATGCTGGGTCGTACCCCCGGTTCCATTCAGGCCATCCGCCCGATGCGCGAGGGTGTGATTGCGGATTTTGACGTTGCTGAGGAAATGATCAAACACTTCATCCGCAAGGTCCATAAACGCACCACCTTCACCAAGCCAAAAATCATTGTCTGTGTGCCCCATGGTGCGACACCCGTTGAAAAGCGAGCGATCCGTCAGTCGGTTCTCTCGGCTGGCGCGCGCAAGGCGGGTTTGATTGCCGAACCGATTGCAGCGGCGATCGGCGCGGGCATGCCCATTACTGACCCAACGGGCAGCATGGTCGTGGATATCGGTGGTGGCACGACCGAAGTGGCGATCCTGTCTTTGGCTGATATCGTTTATGCACGCTCGGTGCGCGTGGGTGGTGACCGCATGGATGAGGCGATTATCTCCTATCTTCGTCGCCAGCATAACCTGCTGATCGGGAAGCCACGGCCGAGCGGATCAAGACCACAATCGGCACAGCCCGCATGCCCGATGACGGGCGCGGCAGCTCAATGATGATCCGTGGTCGTGACCTGCTCAATGGTGTGCCCAAGGAAACCGAAATCAATCAGGCGCAAGTCGCAGAAGCGCTCGCCGAACCCGTGCAGCAGATTTGCGAAGCGGTGATGAGCGCGCTTGAGGCAACCCCGCCCGATCTTGCGGCCGATATCGTGGATCGCGGCGTTATGCTGACAGGTGGTGGCGCGTTGCTGGGTGAGTTGGACCTTGCCCTGCGCGAGCAAACTGGCCTGAGCATTTCGGTCGCTGACGAGAGCCTCAATTGTGTGGCACTTGGCACAGGCAAGGCGCTGGAGCATGAAAAACTGCTGCGCCACGCGATCGATTACGACAGCTGATCTCAATGGGCCGCGTCAGCGGTCCAGCTTCAACGCAAGGGTGTGAATGGCACGGGAACGCAGCGATCAAAGCCTTGCCCGCCCCGTCAGACGTCTGATGGTTGGCGTTCTTGTCCTATGCCTTATTCTGCTGGTCCTTCTATGGCGCATCGATAACGCACGGGTTGAGCGTATCCGCGCCGCAATCCTCGATCGTTTTGTGCCCAATATGGAATGGGCCATGGCACCTGTGACCAGTGCCGGACGCATGATTGATGATTTCCAATCCTATGCGCGACTCTATGAACAAAACGACCAGCTTCGCCGCGAATTGCAGCAAATGCGTGCTTGGCGGGAGGCCGCCATCCAATTGGAGCAGGAAAATGCCCGATTGCTGGACCTCAACCGCGTTCAACTCGACCCTGAGCTGACCTTTATCACAGGAATTGTTCTGGCTGATTCAGGCTCGCCTTTCCGCCGCTCGGTCTTGCTGAATGTCGGAGAGCGTGATGGCATTCTCGATGGTTGGGCTACGATGGACGGGCTTGGTGTTGTTGGGCGTATCTCAGGCGTGGGCGCGCGCACCTCGCGGGTTTTGCTGCTCACGGATTCCAACAGCCGCGTGCCAGTGACTGTGCAGCCCTCGGGCCAGCAAGCCATCTTGATGGGCGACAATACCCTCGCGCCCGTAATGGAATTTCTTGAAACGCCCGAAGATATCTCGGCAGGCGACAGGATTGTGACCTCGGGCGATGGCGGGTTGTTTCCCCCCGGTTTGTTGATTGGTCAGGTCGCCATCACCCCCGACCGCCGCGTTCGCGCGCGCCTCTCGGCTGATCTTTCGCGGCTGAATTTCTTGCGGGTGATGCGCAGTTATCAAAGCAATGAAGTCACCGATCCAGGCTCGCTGATCGGCCCGCCATGGCCGCCAGAGCCAAGCTTAAGCGTGCCTGATGACACCGTGGAAACGGGTGAGTTGGAAGAATGATCACGAAGTCCAGCCAACATCTGTGGACCTACCGGGCGCTTTTTCTTGGCCTTTGCCTTCTCATCATCACAGCAAAAATCCTGCCCATCACCCTTGATCAGGGACGCTTGCCTTCCCCTGATATTCTGCTTGCTGTGACACTTGCATGGCTATTGCGTCAGCCCTCAGCAGTGCCTGTTCTATCCATAGTCATTGTGTTTTTGCTTGCTGACTTTTTGTTGCAACGCCCCCCTGGCCTCTGGACCCTGCTTGTGCTGCTGGCCTCGGAGGGTCTCAGGCGCAAACGGGCCCAGATGACCGAATTTCCCTTTCTTGTGGAATGGGGCCTGTTTGCAGTGGCCGTCTTCGCCCTGATCTTGATGAACAGGATCGCCCTTTTTGTCCTTTTCGCCGAGACCGACAGGCTTGGAATTGCGCTCGCTCATGGGATTGTGACCGTGGGGATATACCCTGTGGTTGTTGCCCTCTCGAAATATGGCTTGGGATTGCGTAAATTGCGCCCGACCGAAACCGAGAGCAAACCCACATGAAGCAAAACCCCAAAGATCTGGAGGACAGCGCCAAGACGATCTCTCGGCGTGCGCTCTTCGTGGGGGGCTTGATGGCAACCACAGGCATCGTGCTGGGGGGCAGGATGCGCTATCTTCAGGTTGAGCGCGCCGATGACTTCCGCCTTTTGGCCGAAGAAAACCGCATCAATATCAGGCTTCTTCCCCCTGCTCGTGGTCAAATATATGATCGCAACGGTTTGCTGCTGGCCGATAATGAACAGAATTACCGCATCACCATGGTGCGCGAAGATGCAGGCGATGTGGATCTTGTCCTGTCGCGGCTATCCCAGACAGTCAATCTTGATCTGGAGCGGCTGGATCGTGCGCGTGAAGAAATGATGGCCCGCCCGCCTTTCGTGCCTGTGACCATCGCTGACAGGCTGACATGGGATGAGTTGTCTGCAGTGGCTGTCAACGCACCCGCCTTGCCAGGCATTACGCCTGAAATGGGTCTGAGCCGCGTCTACCCGAGAGATACCGATTTTGCCCATGTCATCGGCTATGTCGGCCCCGTTTCAGATTACTATCTCGACACCACTGGCGACACCGACCCTGTCCTGCAAATCCCCGATTTCCAAGTTGGGCGTTCCAATATCGAAGCCCGCATGGAGAGAGCCTTGCGCGGTCGCGCAGGCACAAAGCGCGTCGAGGTGAATGCCGCGGGCAGAACAATGCGAGAGTTGGATCGGATCGAGCCAATTTCAGGTGCCGATTTGCAGCTGACCATCGATGCGGGGCTGCAAAACTATTCCGAGGCGCGCCTAGCTGGCGAAAGTGCGGGCGCTGTAATTATGGATGTCCAGAATGGGGATATCCTGTCACTGGCCTCTGCCCCCACATATGACCCGAACCTCTTTGTGCGCGGGATATCAACGACCGCATGGAACGGTTTGAACGAAGATATCTACCGCCCATTGGCGAATAAAGCGACGCAGGGCCTCTATCCACCTGGCTCCACATACAAAATGGTCGTGGCGCTTGCGGCCCTTGAAGCGGGCGTCATCACGCCTGAGGAAACCATTTCCTGCACAGGCTTTGTTGAAGTGGCCGAACGGCGCTTCCATTGCTGGCGCCGCGGCGGGCATGGCGCGGTCAATCTGCTGACAAGCCTCGAGCAGTCTTGTGACTGCTATTATTATGAACTGGCCCAACGTACAGGGATCGAGGCCATTTCCGCGATGGCACTTCGGTTTGGCTGCGGCGTACGGCATGATTTGCCATTATCCGGCATCACCACGGGTCTTGCACCCACCATGGCGTGGAAACGCGAGAACCGCGATGCATCTTGGGTGGTGGGTGATACGCTCAATGCCTCCATCGGGCAGGGCTTTGTTCTATCCTCGCCCCTGCATCTGGCTGTGATGACCGCGCGTATTGCAACAGGTCGGACCATCACCCCAAGGATCATTCGCGCCATTGATGGCGTTGAACAATCCATCGAGGGGGGTGAGGATATCGGCCTCAACCCTGCCCATTTCGACCTGATCCGCGAGGGGATGTACCGCGTGAACAATAGCGGACGCGGCACAGCCTTTGGCAGTCGTGTGCCCAGTGCGGAATATACGATTGCGGGCAAGACGGGCACCTCGCAGGTGCGCAATATCACAGCCGCAGAACGCGAGCGTGGCGTAACCCGCAACGAGGATTTGCCATGGGAACGGCGCGACCACGCGCTCTATGTGGGCTATGCGCCTTATGATAACCCGCGATATGCTTGTTCAGTGATTGTCGAGCATGGTGGCGGCGGGTCAACAGCTGCCGCGCCGATCGCGCGTGACTTGCTGCTTCGCGCACAGGTTGGAGATATTCCCCCAGCAGAGCTTTACCCCGGCAACCAGCGCCAACGCTATCAAGACATGATCGACAATATGGAGTTGCGTCCAGTCGCCCCTGTCCCTGACGGGCCGAGCAGCGGAAGCAGCCGCGCATGAGCTTTCTGGAATACAGCCTAAAGACCACCCCCCGAGGGCTTGCCAAAGTCTTCTATATGAATTGGGCCTTAATCGTGTTGATCTGCGCGGTGTCGGGCGTTGGCTTCATGATGCTTTATTCCGTGGCAGGCGGCTCCATGTCGCCATGGGTAGAGCCGCAATTGCAACGCTTCGGCGTCGGAATGGCGATCATGTTCGTCGTTGCGATGGTTCCGATTTATTTCTGGCGAAACGTATCGGCGCTGGCCTATGCTTTTTCAATTTTGTTGCTGCTCTATGTGGAATTCTTTGGAACAGTCGGCATGGGCGCGCAGCGCTGGATTGATCTGGGCTTCATGCGCCTGCAGCCCTCGGAATTGACCAAGATCACCCTCGTCATGCTCATGGCGTCCTACTACGACTGGCTGGATGTCAAAAAGAAATCCAACCCGCTCTTTGTGTTGCTCCCTCTGCTGATCATTGCCTTGCCCGTCTTTCTGACGCTGCGCCAGCCCGACCTCGGCACGGCTCTTTTGCTGCTTCTTGGCGGCGGTGCGGTCATGTTTGTAGCCGGCGTGCATTGGGCCTATTTCGGTGCCGTTATCGCGGCAGGCGTCGGCACGGTTGCTGCTGTGTTCACATCCCGCGGGACGCCGTGGCAGCTTCTGCAGGATTATCAATATCGGCGGATCGACACCTTTCTTGATCCAAGCCAAGATCCGCTTGGCGCAGGCTATCACATCAGCCAAAGCCAGATCGCTCTTGGCTCAGGCGGGCTGACGGGGCGCGGCTTTATGGAAGGCACGCAAAGCCGCCTGAACTTCCTGCCCGAGAAACATACCGACTTTATCTTCACAACCTTGGCCGAAGAATTCGGGTTTGTCGGGGCGGTCTCGCTACTGGTGCTCTACCTCCTGATTTTGGCCTTCAGTATCTCGACAGCCCTTCAAACCAAGGATCGCTATGCCTCGCTCCTGACGCTTGGCATCGCGGTGAGTTTCTTTCTCTATTTTGCGGTCAATATGGCGATGGTGATGGGGCTTGCGCCTGTGGTGGGTGTGCCGCTGCCCTTGGTCTCTTACGGGGGTTCGGCGATGCTGGTGCTGTTGGCGGCTTTCGGTCTGGTTCAATCGGCCCATATCCACCGCCCCCGCTGACACCCCTTTTGCAAGGGCGATCGCTCTGCTAGCCCTCATATATGTAACCTCAAGGAGCCGCCCATGTCGTCCCGCCCTGTGATCCTCTTTGCTGCAAAGGCTGAACGCTGGACGGAATATGAAGCACCCCTGCGCGCTGCTCTTGATACGGCCGATCTGGGTCATGCGCATCTGACCACTGAAGCCGCACCTGAAACCGTTGATTACATTGTCTATGCGCCCAATTCAGGCCTGACAGATTTCGCCCCTTTCACCCGCCTCAAAGCCGTTCTGAACCTTTGGGCGGGGGTTGAGGATGTGGTGGGAAACCCCACGCTGTCAGCCCCCCTTGCAAGGATGGTCGATAGCGGTTTGACCGAAGGCATGGTGGAATGGGTGACGGGCCATGTCCTGCGCCATCATCTGGGGATGGATACCCATATCAACGGACAAGACGGCATCTGGCGCCCCGAAAGCGTCCCGCCCCTTGCCCGTGACCGCCATGTTGCGATCTTGGGTCTTGGCGAATTGGGTGAGGCCTGTGCCAAAGCCTTGGTTGCGTTGAATTTCAACGTCTCGGGCTGGTCCCGCAGCCCCAAGATGATTGATGGCGTTACAAGCCATCATGGGGCAGACGGGCTTGATGACATCTTGGCCAAAGCGGAAATCACCGTGCTGCTTCTGCCCAAAACCCCTGTGACTGAGAATACTTTGGACGCCAAGCGCCTCGCGCAGATGCCCAAAGGGGCCGTGATCATCAACCCGGGCCGTGGGCCCTTGATTGAGGACGAGGCCTTGCTGGCCGCGCTTACATCAGGGCAGATCGGCCATGCCACCTTGGATGTTTTCCGGACCGAGCCTTTGCCCGAAGATCACCCCTATTGGTCCCATACCAATGTGACTGTCACCCCGCATATCGCCTCGGCAACTCGGACGGGCACGGCCTCGGAGGTGATTGTAGAAAACATCAGGCGTGGTGAGGCAGGCGAGGATTTCTTACATCTGGTTGACCGCAAAGCGGGTTATTGATCCATCTATAAGAAAACCCCGCCAAGCTTGCGCCAGACGGGGTTTTTATTGGTTGGGGTGGCTCTGGATTACAGATCCATCAGCAAGCGCCGTGGGTCTTCCAAAGCTTCCTTAACGCGCACAAGGAAGGTCACAGCGCCTTTGCCGTCAACGATCCGGTGGTCATAGGACAGCGCCAGATACATCATCGGGCGGATGACAACCTGACCATTGATCGCCATTGGACGATCCTGAATTTTATGCATGCCGAGGATACCCGATTGTGGCGGGTTCAAAATCGGCGATGACATGAGCGAGCCATAGACACCGCCATTCGAGATGGTGAATGTGCCGCCCTGCATTTCAGCCATGGACAGCTTGCCGTCACGGGCGCGCTTACCCTTTTCAGCAATTGCCTTTTCGATATCGGCAAAAGACATCGCATCGGCATCGCGGATCACCGGAACCACAAGACCCGTGGGTGTGCCCGCCGCAATGCCCATATGCACGAAGTTCTTATAGACGATGTCAGTGCCATCGATCTCGGCATTGACCTCAGGCACTTCGCGCAGCGCATGGACGCAGGCCTTGGTGAAGAAGGACATGAAGCCCAGTTTCACACCATGCTTCTTCTCGAAGAGGTCTTTGTACTCTTTGCGCAGCGCCATCACCTCGGTCATATCGACCTCGTTATAGGTGGTCAGCATTGCTGCTGTGTTCTGGCTATCCTTGAGGCGCTTGGCGATTGTCTGGCGCAGACGCGTCATCTTCACGCGTTCCTCGCGCGAGGCGTCCTCGGCGGCCACAGGGGCACGGGGTGCCGCTGCAGGCGCAGCTGCCGCCGCGGGTGCAGCCATCGCTTTCATCACATCTTCTTTCATGATCCGACCATCCTTGCCCGAGCCTTGAACTTGATCCGCGCTCAACCCTTTTTCGGCCATCAGCTTCTTGGCCGAAGGCGCATCCTCAACGTCACGTCCGCCAGCCGCAGGAGCGGCAGCCTGCGCAGCAGCAGGCGCTGCCGCCTCGGCCTTTGGCGCAGCAGCACCAGCAGCACCGCCCGCAATAACCGCCAGCTTCGCGCTGGCATCAACCGTGCTGCCCTCAGCCGCTACGATTTCAGTCAAAACACCCGTTGCAGGCGATGGAACTTCGACCGAGACCTTATCCGTTTCCAACTCGCAGAGCATCTCGTCTTGCGTGACGCTATCACCGACCTGTTTGAACCATGTCGACACGGTCGCTTCGGTCACGGATTCGCCAAGTGTTGGCACCATCACATCAACCGATTTGGCGTCAGCGGCCGCTGCAGCGGCAGGCGCTGCATCCGCTTTGGCAGGTGCAGCCTTGGCAGGAGCAGCGGCGGCAGCGCCACCTTCGCTCAAGGTTGCCAAAAGCGCGTCAACGCCGACTGTCTCACCCTCTTGGGCCACGATCTCACCCAAGGTACCGGCAGCAGGGGAAGGCACTTCAACCGTGACTTTATCGGTTTCCAGCTCGCATAGCATTTCATCCACAGCAACCGCATCGCCGGGCTGTTTGAACCATGTCGCAACCGTCGCTTCGGTTACACTCTCGCCCAATGTGGGCACGCGCACTTCAATCGACATTTTCTCTTATCCTTTAATCGTCAACGCGTCGTTCACGAGCGCGCTTTGTTGTGCTTTGTGCATTGAGGCCAAACCCGTCGCAGGCGAGGCCGAAGCTGTACGGCCGACATAGGTGGGGCGGGTATGCGCCGCACCGATGCGGGTCAGAACCCATTCAATGTTCGGCTCGACGAAAGACCAGCCACCTTGGTTCTTGGGTTCTTCCTGACACCAGACGACATCCGCCTGCTTGAAGCGTTCCATTTCCTTCATCAGCGCCATCGCGGGGAAAGGATAGAATTGCTCAAGACGCATCAGATAGATGTCATCGATGCCGCGTGCGTCACGTTCCTCAAGAAGGTCGTAATAGACCTTGCCCGAGCAGATCACCACGCGCTTGATCTTATCATCCGCCACCAGCTTGGTTTCGGAATGGCCATATTGCGCATCATCCCAAAGAACACGGTGGAAGGACGACCCTGTGGTAAATTCCTCCGCCTTGGACACGGCCAGCTTGTGACGCAGCAAGGATTTCGGTGTCATCAACACCAAAGGCTTGCGGAATGTGCGGTGGATCTGGCGGCGCAGAATATGGAAGTAATTCGCAGGCGTCGTGCAATTTGCAACGATCCAGTTGTCCTGACCACACATCTGCAAGAACCGCTCAAGCCGTGCCGAGGAATGCTCGGGCCCCTGCCCCTCAAAGCCATGCGGCAAGAGCATTACAAGCCCCGACATGCGTAGCCATTTGCTTTCGCCAGAGGAGATGAATTGATCGAACATGATCTGCGCGCCATTGGCGAAATCGCCAAACTGCGCTTCCCACATGACCAGAGCATTCGGCTCGGCCAGTGAATAGCCATACTCGAAACCCAAGACCGCGTATTCAGACAACATCGAGTCGATGACTTCATATTTTGCCTGACCCTCACGGATATTGTTGATCGGGTAATAACGCTCTTCGCTGTCTTGATCGATCAAGCCCGAATGACGCTGGCTGAATGTGCCGCGGGTTGAATCCTGACCGGCAAGCCGCACGGGATAGCCCTCGGTTGCGAGCGAGCCAAAGGCCAAAGCCTCGGCCGTGGCCCAATCAAAGCCCTCGCCCGTTTCGAACATCTTGCGCTTTGTCTCAAGCAAGCGCGTGACGGTCTTATGGAGGTTATACCCCTCAGGTGCCGTGCTGAGCGCGCGACCAACCTCGGCCAAGGTCTCGGGCTTGATAGCTGTTTCACCGCGCTGGTATTCCTCGCCCTCACGGTTGAGATGCGACCAACGCCCATCCAGCCAATCGGCCTTGTTGGGCTTATACTCCTTGCCAGCCTCAAACTCTTCGTTGAGATGCGACTGGAACGCGGCTTTCATATCCTCGATCTCGCCCTCGGGGATAAGACCGTCTTTGACCAAGCGCTCGGTATAAAGTTGCAGCGTGGTTTTCTGCTTCTTGATCCGCTTATACATGACCGGATTGGTGAACATGGGCTCATCGCCCTCATTGTGACCAAAGCGACGGTAGCAGAAGATATCCAGAACCACGTCCTTGCCGAACTTATGGCGGAACTCGGTCGCGACGCGCGCGGCATGAACCACGGCCTCGGGATCATCGCCATTCACATGGAAAATCGGTGCCTCGACCATCAAGGCAATATCCGTGGGATAAGGCGAGGAGCGGCTGAAATGCGGCGCGGTCGTAAAGCCGATCTGGTTGTTCACAATGATATGGATCGTGCCACCCGTGCGGTGTCCGCGCAGACCCGAAAGGCCAAGCCCCTCNGCCACCACGCCNTGACCCGCAAAAGCGGCATCACCATGCAGCAAAACACCCATCACCTGTTGGCGCGCTTGATCGCCAAGCTGGTCTTGCTTGGCGCGCACCTTGCCGATGACAACGGGGTTCACAGCCTCAAGGTGGCTGGGGTTCGCGGTCAGCGACAGGTGGACGGTATTGTCGTCAAAGGTGCGGTCGCTGGAGGCACCGAGGTGGTATTTCACATCGCCCGATCCATCGACATCCTCGGGCTTGAACGAGCCACCTTGGAATTCGTTGAAAATCGCGCGGTAGGGTTTGCTCATCACATTGGCCAGCACGCTGAGGCGGCCACGGTGAGGCATGCCGATGATGATCTCTTTCACACCGAGCGCACCACCGCGCTTGATGATCTGTTCCATCGCAGGGATCAGCGCTTCGCCACCATCAAGGCCGAAACGCTTGGTGCCCATGTATTTCACATGGAGGAATTTCTCAAAGCCCTCGGCCTCGACCAATTTGTTCAGGATCGCTTTGCGACCTTCGCGAGTGAAGGCGATTTCCTTGCCATAGCCCTCGATCCGCTCCTTGAGCCAGCTTGCCTGCT
>JGI26086J50260_1001607_pt1 | contig 13045 bp, 14 predicted proteins | sample SaaInl3SG_22_DNA_FD_50260 | JGI IMG/M metagenome (IMG submission 50260)
GCTTAGCGTCAGTGATTTTGCGTAGCCATAGTCAAGGGAGACGTCAACAAGCTTTGAGTTGTTTATGTTTTGCTGAACTACAAGACGGCCAGAAGTGGCTATTTGCGCGATATCAGTTATGGCTACGCTTAAATTCTCGGATACTCGCAAGGCGGGATCTATGAACACGCTTCTACCGTCTTTCGGACTTTCGGATAATTCAATTCGCAAACCTGCATGCTCGAAGACCGCTNCGGAGCTCGTCGAAGGCTTGACGCTACTAACAGTCCCCGTTGCTTTGTCGGTTACGAGCCACGATCGATCGGCGCTGCTCCAACTGGCGGAAAAAGCACCCGCGGCGGGTGCACCGTTTGTTATCTGCGTTGCCGTGACACTCGCGTCTAACTCCCCATTCTGCGATGTAGCTTTGTAAGTAGTTGCAAGGCTAAAGAGATCCTGACCTATTTCATTATTATGGTTCATGCCGCCGGCATGAACGGTGTTCACCGAATTGACTAGCGATGAGACGAGAATGTCGATGTCGCCACGCAATGGCTCGAACACGTCATCTCGAAAGTTCAACAGCCCCCCGATTGAACCGCCTTTTATTGTGCCTACATTGATATTCTCACCATAGGCATCGAAAATGACGGCGGATGGTGAGCCCGGCAGGGTCGGGAATGTTGCAGAAAGTGTTTTGGCTTCGTTACCCTCTACAATATTTGTGTTATCCGTTGTACCAGCCAATTTCACATCGACACGACCCGCCACGTCAAACGTTAGATCTAATTTTGCTAACTTTGACATCTCGTGCATCAGATGATCACGCTGATCGAGCATTGCCGGTGGTTGTAATGATTGCTTGGTGTTCTTGCCTAACTGACGATTAACCTGTGCAAGGCTCGCCGCAAGCTGATTAAGCGTTTGCACATTCTCAGAGATCTCTCTTTTCATCTCAGTATCAAGCGCGCCCAGATCACCTACTACGCTCTTGACTCTTGACGAGAAAAAATTGGCGGAACTTAAGAATTCTTGCCGATAAGACTGTTCCGCAGGGTTAGTGCTGAGCTGTGTGGCTGAAGAGAAGAATTTATCGATAGCCGATGATAAGCCGCCAGTTTCTGAGCCCAGTAGATTAAGTAATCGGTCCGTATAATTGACCATTGGCTCTTGCGAACTCAGGGCACTTTGTGAAGTTCGAATATTGGCTTCAGCGAATTCATCATAAGCGCGTTGAACGCCTACTAGTCTCGCGCCCGTTCCCAAATAACTCACACCCATCTGCGAAGGGGAGTTTTCAGCAGTTGTTACTTCCTGCCTCGAATAGCCCTCGGAATTAATATTGGCAATATTATTACTCACGGTCGACAGCGCTTGCCTATACAGCTGCGTCGCGGTCGCTCCGATGGTAAGTAAATCAGTCATATTACCTGCTCAATTACAGAAAGTTAACGTTGTCTTAACCAGTATCTAGTCAAATTTTCGTGGTCTTGCGGGCTGTAAATTTACGACTGGCAATGCCGTAGGCACCTCTTGTGCTATGACAGTTCCGCTTCGCGCCGATGTCACTGAATCGAGCCAATCAGCGATACCCAAGCTTTGACGACCTGCCATAACCTTAGACACTTCGTCATAGAACATGTCGTCAAAAAAATCTATCGAGTCGCTACGCAAAAGATCACTCTGCATCGGTTTTAAAGACGCCTTCATTGAATCNGTCATCATCTTAAGAAAAAGTGATTCGAATTCTTCTGCGACTTTCTGATTTACTGACCCTTGATCGGCACCTGCTTTATTCGCGGNGCCTTTTAGCGCTGCGAGTCCTGCGAAATCGTAGGCACTCGACACCGGCATACCAATATTGCTTGCCATCTAAATCACCACCAATTGCGCTTTTAAGCTGCCCGCTCTTTTCAGCGCTTCGAGTATTGAAATTAATGCAGACGGCGAGGCGCCTACTTGGTTAACTGCGTCAACGATGTCCTGAAGCTCTACTCCAGGCTCCAGAAGAACCATTTGGTTCGTAGGCTCCTCGACCGTAATCTCCGCGTTTGTCACCTCGACAGTATCGCCTTGTGCCAGATCACCAGGACCCGGCTGGCTTACGTCATTGAATGCCTCGACTCGAACCATGAGGGTGCCGTGCGACACCGCCGCCGCACCGACTCGAACCGATCTGTTAATCACTGTCGTTCCTGTTCGAGAGTTGATCACTACGCGCGCCATCGGCTCGCCTGGGTCAACTTCCATTGATTCGATATCGCTCAAGAAACCTACTTTTGCGCTCATTTCTGCAGGCGCTCTTACCGCAATAGAGACAGCGTCGATAGCTGTCGCCATGCCTTCGCCGTAACGCTCGTTGATTGCAATCGAGATTGCATTCGCTGTACTAAAATCTTGGTCGCGGACATTTAGAACAAAATGTTCTGCTGTCTCAAAAGGTGTTTCAATTAGACGTTCAAGTATTGCGCCGTTAGGAATTCGTCCCGACGTTGGCACGCCGATTTCGACACTACTTCCGGCTGCGTCAACTGAGACACCGGTGACGGTAAGTGACCCCTGAGCAAGAGCATAAACTTGGCCATCAATTCCCCTGAGCTCAGTTAGAATCAGGTTTCCGCCTCGCAAACTTTCGGCGGTACCTACTGTTGAGATGTTGACGTCAATACGCTGGCCGGGCTTGGCAAACGCAGGGACTTCGGCAGTGACGATAACTGCCGCAAGGTTATCGACCTGCAATGGTTGTTGCGCGAACTGCGTTGCGAGATTGACGAGGTTGTCTCCTAAATCGAACTCGGTTACCGGACCATCAACACTGACCCCTAACCCTGACAACAATGACGACAGACTTTGACCCGTAACTCGCAATGTATTGCCGTCACCAGTACCAGAGAGTCCGGCAACAAGACCAAAACCAATCAATTGGTTACTTCGGACACCTGCTACATCAACAAGATCCTTTATCCTATCGGCGAATGACACGCTTGGCGTCATAAGAGATATTATTAGTAAGGCTATAATTTTTTTCATAGTTGCTTTTCGAATTAACCGTATTGATTGGCTTGCAAGTCGTCAAAATTAGATACAGATCTAGAAAGGCCACAGACCGTATAGTGCTTTAATTCCCCATGAGCCTTTTGTCGCTCTAGCGAGCTCGCCAGCGCCACTGTAAGAGAACTGTGCATTTGCCAAACGACGTGAAAGAACTGTGTTGTTGGGCTGAATATCCTCCGGACGAATAACTCCTCGTACTCGAATATATTCGCTTCCTTCGTTTAGCTCTAACTGTTTCTCTCCGAAGATAACGAGATTGCCATTCATCATTACATCGACCACGACAGCTGAAATACTTCCCGACAGTGACGCAGATTGCCCCGCAGTGCCAGTACCTGTGCTACTTAGAGATGAGCCATCACTCTGCAGCGTTGAAAAGAATTCACCACCTGGAAATAGCGCGTTTCGCTGCGCGTCGCCAATAACATCATTTGAGGTTGTCCTCTCAGTGGATAGACCCGTTTGACGTGATGCCTGCGCACTTTCACTTAGAATGATTGTTAGAATGTCGCCCACCTCAACCGCACCTGCGGCATAGGATCTTCCAGCAGGATAAAGGCGGGCGCCGTTATCATAAATAGACCCGGTCTTTCGATCTACGTTGGGCTCCTCTATCGGGTANGTGAGTTCGAAGCTGTCATTGGCAACAAGTGATTGTGGCCCGGTGCTTGAACAATTCANCATCGCNAATGAAAGCAATGCGATTCCTAGAGTTTTGCCTACTTTTGCCATCATCCTNAATCCCGATTCTGGTTAATTAAGTCCTAATTACAGATTGTTATTGAGGAAGCGGAGCATTCCGTCAGTCGCTGCGATTGCTTTTGAATTGATTTCATAAGCCCGCTGCGTTTCGATCATGCTAACCATTTCTTCGACTACATTCACATTCGATGCCTCTAGTGCACCTTGTGTGATCATCCCGGCGCCCTGTGCGCCAGGATTACTAATGATTGGATCACCACTCGCATTTGTTTGAGCGAATAAATTTCGGCCCAGAGGCGTCAAACCAGCTGGGTTAACAAATCGCGTTAACTGGAATTGACCGACATTTGCGGCACCACCACCGGCCGCAAGTTCGACAGTCACAGTCCCATCACGTCCGATGGTCACACTCGAAGCATCTTGCGGAATAGTGATTGGCGGTATCAAAGATTCACCCGATGCGGTCACTATTTCGCCTGTATTAGAAAGCTTCAGTGAACCATCACGAGTAAAGGCTTGAGTCCCATCGGCTTGCTGTACTGCAAAAAATCCAGCGCCAGCAATCGCGACGTCCAGCGAATTCTCTGTCGAGATCATATTACCCTGACGATGCACTTTTTCAGTGGCGACAACTCGCGTACCAGTACCTAGCATTAATCCTGTAGGCACCTCTGCGTTAATGTCAGCCTGTGCGCCTGCTTGTACGATGCGCTGATACAGCAGATCTTCAAACATAGCTCTGTCTTTCTTAAAGCCGGTTGTATTAACGTTTGCAAGATTGTTCGCAATTACCGTCATTCGAGTTGACTGTGCCGAAAGGCCAGTCTTTGCTACCCACATTGCAGCATCCATCGATGAATCCTCTTAATGATTACTTGGTGCGATTATTAGACTCGCATCAGACGAGTACCGTCTTTATCCATTTCTTCAGAACTTTTAATAACTTTCATTTGAGTTTCAAATGAGCGATAGAAATCTAGAAGATTAACCATGACTTCTACCGCGCTGACATTACTTCCTTCTAATGCGCCTGGCTTAACCGACGCGATACCAGGCCCTGGCGCTATATCGCCGCCCGCACCATTAGAGCCCGCTTCTTCAAAAAGTCCGTCAGTGCGTCGAACCATCACAGCGGCGCTTGAGTCACGAAGTAGAAGCTGTCCTAGCTCCTGCGCTTCCCCTCCCTCTGGCCCAGCTTCTTGGAAAAAGACAGTGCCATCAGGCGTAATTCTTACCAACCCGTTAACTGGAACAGTGATCGGGCCCCCTCCCTCGCCAAGAACAAGCTTACCGGTGCCGGTTTCGAGAAATCCATCAGACGAAATGTGGAGATCTCCTCGCCTGGTAAACGCGATGTCGCCGTTCTCAGTTTGAACGCCTAACACTGTGGCGTCGTTCATCGCGATGTCCAATGCCCCCCCCGTCTCCATATTTGTGCCGGCGCTCATCGAAACCCGTTCGACGCGCGAGGTAACGATTGGCTGAAATCTCGTGGGTAACCCAGGACCATCGAGAAAAGCCGATTCAGGGCGCGATGATTGGGAACGCTTGTACCCAATCGTCGAAATATTGGCAAGATCGTTCGTGAGCTGAACTCTCTGAAAACCTTGACTCGACGCCGCACCCAATGCGGTAAATATCAACTTGTCCATTTTTTAAAACCTTAAAGAGAAGGCAGAGAGCAAATCTCCACCCAATCTATTAACCGCGTATATTGATAATCGCTGATGTCATCGTGCTAGACGTTTCGATCGCTTTGGCATTAGCCTGAAAGTTTCGTTGCGCCGTAATCAGATCAACAAGTTCTGAGGTCAAATCAACGTTTGAGCGTTCTCTCGAGCCAGCACGCAAAGTACCAAAGCCTGCCGAACCTGGTTCACCATAGTTCGCCGCTCCTGAGTCAGACGTGGCGAAGAAGCTAGAGTCACCAATCTGACGTAAGCCGGTTGGTGATGAGAAATTCGCAATAATGATTTTACCTAACGATTTTTGCGATCCGTTAGAGTAACTCGCTACCACGAGGCCATCGTCACCTATATTAACGCCAACCAAGTCACCTTCCGGCGCACCGTCCTGAGACTGGCTCAACACGGCAAACGGCGAGTTAAACTGCGTACTGGCCGTGTATGCGATATTGACTGTCGTACCTGTAATCGAGTCGCTTTCCAAAGCGTACGAAGCTTGCGGAGAGACGAGTGATCCACTCGTGTCGAACGTAAGCTCACCTTTATCAAGGAAGATAGGCGACCAGAACGGGATATTACCCTCTTCAAAGTCTGCTTTGTCGGTCTGCTCTGTCCAAGTACCGTCTTGGTTCTGAACCACATACACTGCTGCCGCGCCCTCAGTGTCAGGCGTAAGCTCAACAAATGTTGATGTGCTGCCGAAAGCGGCATCGATGCTCTCTAGGCCCCAGTCTGCGTGTCCAGTAATCTGAATAAAGGAGTCGGTCGACGTCGTTGAACCTGTGACGGTTAACGCCCCTTTTGTTTCGTCATAACCAACCTTAACCCCTCCTACAGTNCGACCTAAACTGTCCGCCATTAGGTTAATTTTGTCTTGTAGCTCAGTAGTAAATGTTCCAATCGAATACTGACCTTCGTCTAGATTTATTTGCGACGAAATGCCATCAATAATTACAGTAAGATTTTTATTCGCAGCACTTACTGAGAAAGATTCACTCGCGTCTATGCCCATCGCATTGCCCGTAACAAAAGCAGGCTTCGATACTTGTCCACGAAGGGTAGGCAAATTGTTTACCTGCGAGTTTTGAGCTGCGACACCTTGCGTTGCGCTCATTCCAAACAGAGCTTTCGCCAAGGCAGAGGACGCTGTTAAATTTGTCTCTTCAGCATTAACAGCTTGAGCAGTTCCGTCAGCTGCTGCGCCGTTCAACTCAATAGTGATGCTAGATGAGTCCCCAGTTGTTCCACTCTTAAATGAAAATTTGCCATCACTGTATTCAACTTTCATACCGTACCGTTGGTCAGCTGCTGCAAGCGCTGAACCGTTTGGCAAGACGCCGCGCATAAGTACGATGCTAGGTTCTGTGTCCAACGGTTTGATCGCAGCTCCTGCTGCATCTATATTAAATAAAGTTGCACCGTTTGCAGTTCCGTCCGAGTTATTGCCGCCTGGTGTAGCCGTGATTGTGCCGACTTTCGCTTTATCTGTCTGCGTAAAGAGGAATCCTTGGTTGACCGCGTCATATTTTACGTCGATATCCTTNTAAAGAGCATTTGCATCGAGTGCTTTTGTAAGAGAGTAGGCTACTGCCTCAGGTGTGGCTTCGCCCGTTATTCCATCAGCTGTGAGCAAAGCCTGGATGCTCAATGTTATCGGTGCGTCATCTCCACGAGCGAGCGTTAAAGTAGTCGCTGTACCTCCAGTCGGCGTACTAAAATCGAATTTCTTTCCGTCGCCAAACTCTTGATTAATTCTATTAGTTAACTCAAAGGCAATCTGTTGGCCCGATAGCTTTGCTTTTGTTCCTGCAAGATGCTCCAGGCCAATTTGTACAGGATCAGAGCCGTCTATGGAGAGTTTAAACATGTTTGACAGCGCAGCGCGTGTCATTACCGGATTAGCCAGCGCGACTCCATTGTCGTCTAGGTTAGAAAAGTCAACGCCATCTTTATTGTTAGTTAGATTCAAGTTGTCTGTATATATATTGTTGGTTGTGGGAATAGAAACTGAAATACTTGCTGGCTTCGAAGAGATCGGCGCCGATAGCTGATCGTACGAGTACTTTTTATACACTGTACCCGTTGTGATGAGATACTGAGCGCTATCTGCACTAGTTCGTTGCAATTTTAACAATTCGCTTGACGTTTTAATCTCTCCATATTTATTTACGAAGTATTCATCACCACCCGTATCCGAGGCCTGTACTAACGCGGGATCAACTGGCTCGTCGTCGATATAGACATAGGTCTGCCATTTGTTGAAAGGATCGTCTGCTGTGGCTTCCGCTGTCTTCACGTAATATACAGTCGAGAGATGCGCCGAACCCGAAGCGCCATACACAGTGAAAGACGTCGTCTTATGATAAGTTTCTGGCTTACTTGGGCTAAAGTCTTCTGTAATCGGAGTACTACCAGATGGTAGGTTCAAGCCGAGCTCAACCTCAGTCGTTGCTGCAAATTCAGACACGGTAGCGCGCGGAATAGTCATCGCGGTAAGGGGCTCACTGAAGTCTGCCTTGTTGGTTGAATCTACAGGCAGCGACATCAGGGCTTGCCCTGCCGAGTTAACCATCTGGTTTTGCTCGTTCAACATAAAACCGCCGTTCCGTGTGTACACGTTAGTGCCGTCTGTTGTTTTAAGCGCAAAGAAGCCGTCGCCGGTAATCGCGAGGTCAAGTGAGTTCGCTGAGAATTCGATGTTTCCTTGGCTGAATTCTTGAACTACTTCTTTCAAAGAGACACCCGCACCAACCACTGATGATGCTTTTTGCAAAGGTGAAGTCGCGAAAATATCGCCGAAGTCTGCGGTCGAACGCTTAAAGCCCGAGGTACCGGCGTTAGCAATATTATTTGAGGTTACCGCAAGCTCGGTTGTAGCTGCGTTTAGACCTGTAAGCGAGGTATAGAATGACATATGGTTTTTCCCCTTATTTAAAGTTGGATGCGGTTGATGTCGGTCATGTTCAAAACACGCCCATCTTCAATTTCGAATTTCATTTGTTGAGACTCTGCGTCCCAACTAACTGCCGTAATGTTTTGTTTCGTTGTTAGTGGTACAGCGAAGCGGTCACCCGCTTTCTCTGCCGTCATAGCGAAATTGTAAGTCCCGTCCGGCATTTCATCGCCGTGCGCGTCTTTACCATCCCACTTAAGCTCTTTTTCTCCTGATTTGAGATTATCGAAGTTCTCGCGATAGATGAGCTGTCCTGAAGCAGCGTCGTAAACGCTGAATACCGCTGAGTCGGCCGACATTGGCATCAAAGCTTTCGCTTCAATTTCACGACCTGCGCCTCCTCGCACCGAACTGCCGTCGAGATTAAGTGTTTTACCTAACAAGCTTGAGCCCAACAGAAATTTTTCTGTTTGAGCCTCAGCTGCCATATCTTCCATAGAGGCCTGTACGCCTTTCATCGCCTCTAATGATGAGAACTGCGCTAACTGCGCGACGAACGCTTCGTTGTCCATTGGACTTAACGGATTCTGATTTTTAAGTTGTGTCGTAAAGAGTTGCAAGAACGCGTCACGGCCCAGGTCATCTTCNGTTGTATTTTTCTTGATCTGCTGCTCTTCGAACTGATTCGAAGTTAGGATGTTTGCGGGCAGCAGTGCNTCATTTTGGATAGACATTATCTCGCTCCTAAACCTTCATGACTTCGAGTGTCCTACTCACTAACTGCTTTGCGGTAGAGATCACTTCAATATTATTNTGATAGGCACGTGATGCATCCATCATTTCAATTAGCTCTTCGATTTCACTCACGTTTGACGCAAAAACGTAACCATTNTCATCTGCGATAGGGTTGTTTGGCTCAAACACCTGTTTAACTGGTTTCGGGTCGTTAATGATTTCGTTCACCCTTACACCACCCGCAAACGAACCTGAGTTACCTGCCATGGCACCTGCAACTAGCGTCTCGAAAACTGGACGTTTAGCACGAAAAGCTCCCTGATCAGTACCGGCAACTACGCCAGCATTCGCCAGATTACTCGCAGTAGTATTCATGCGGATAAGCTGCGCATTCATGCCCGTTCCAGCGATACTCATCAATCGTTCAAATGACATACTTTTCTCCTTTTAGCGTAGGTTGCGGCCTGTTACTCGCCGCGTAGTGCTTTTCGCATTCCCGAAATTTTGTTTTCTAGAAATTGAATAGAGGCTTGATAGTCGGCCACAGCTCGTCCAAATCGTGCTTGTTCAACGCCCATTTCAACAGTGTTGTCATCGAGGCTTGAATTAAGCGGATTGTAGTAAGTGATAGCAGAATCCACATTTTCCCAAGAGGCGACGCCGGCACCGATATGCTTTGGCTGCGTTGCCTGAGCTCCACCACCTGCGCCATTCATCGAGTACTGTTTGAGTATTTTGGCGAAATCAAGGTCGCGCGCCTTATACCCTGGCGTTGAGGCGTTGGTAATATTTCCCGAGATAATTTCGAGGCGTCGGCTTTTAACGCTTGTCGCTGCGTTATTGAATCCGAAGTAATTATCTAGTGATGGCATGGGCCATTCCTTGCTGATAGTTATTTGACACAGGTGTAAGGGTGCAGAATCAATGCCAACTTATCCTTTTTTACTCAAATAAATATTTATTAGCTAGAAAATCAGAGGGTTATATAGATAGAGGCTCTGGCGAACTCGCTCCTGTGTCATTTTTCAACACAGCCGGTAATTCACCCTCTTTGAAAAGCGGCATCAAAGTGGCAAGTGGCAGAGCTAAGTGGCAAGTCGCGCTCAGGACTCCAAATAGACGCTGGTATAGTGTCGGTTAGACGCGGCACCTGCAGACTGGAAGTCTCGACTAATCGATCATTAAGACTCGTTGACTGCGACGTGTCCTGTTCATAGTCACTTATTTTCACTAGACTCTCGCTCATGAACGCAAATCAAACATACCCCCATACTGTTATTAGTGTCCTTACCGCACGCAGTGCCGCAATCGCCTTTTTTTTCCTTGGCTTGGCATTGCTTCTCGGGCTATTTGCCAGCGCGGTCGAGGCGCAGGAAGAAGACATAGATTATAAAGAGAGGCTGGTCTCAACAGTGACCAACTGGATTTCAGACAGAGAGGCCGTGCCTGGAGCCCAGGTGGATGTTCTTGCAAACGACAGACGCTTCCGTGTGCCAGATTGTCCCGCAGGGTTTACTGTCGGCTATGTGACGACGCCCACCCTAGTCTCTAATCGTGTGTCAAATGCCACAGTCAGAGTTAACTGCGACGAAACTCACTGGACCGCGATCCTGAGGGTTAATATAGATGCCCAACCGGAAATTCTTATTTTCACCCGCGACCTTACTGCGGGAACCGTCGTTATCGCCCAGGACATCGCTGTTGCCGGCTCAACGAAAACGCCTGCGGCTGAAGACATTGACGAAATTATTGGTCGGACGCTCAATAGAAGCGTCAGCGCGCGCGAGGAGGTGTCAGCTGAAATGCTTGCTCAGCTCGTCGATATTTATATAACTACCACAACTATCGCGCGAGGACAGGCGATTGAGCAGCAATCCGTAAGGCAACTTGCCGTAGATTTTGGTCAGGCGAGCGTCCAGCAGCGGATTACTGAAGAGCAACTTTATTCGGCTGTCGCGCGCCGAAATCTCCAAGAAGGGGCGATTCTGTCACTCAGCGACTTACAGTTTTCGAGCACCGCCTTAGTGGCAACCACTGTTTTAGAGCAAGGCTCAATGTTCGACTCAAGCAATTTCAGCGAACAGGCCCTCTTTGAGCGATTGCCTCAGGACGCGGTTCTTGACTCCCAGCAATTGCGCCGCGCTTTCACGAAAAGACGACTGACTCCTGGCGATGTTATTCGCTATTCAGACATTAAGATGCAGCCACATATTACCGAAAAGGCAAGTGTTCAGCTCACGGTTGTTCGAGGCGCCATTACTCTCACCGTCGAAATGATCAGTAACGGCGAGGGGTACATCGGCGATAGCATAGAACTCAGAAATCCGGAGTCTGGGGAAATTGTAATGGCAACGATCATCGGCGAAGGCCAAGCTTATAGAGAGTAAATAAGCACACACCCCCATTACTGGCTCTAGGTCGAGGCATTATCGGAACCAAACCATGAAATTAAAGCAAATGAGCATTAAAGTCCGAGTTTAAGCTGTCGATTGGGCTATGAGAGAAAGACAGATCTAAGTAATTTTGCTGATCATAGGAACGATAATCATGACGGATGCAATTTCGAACAACGCAGCCAACGTATTAAAAGCGGCGGCTAGAAGTGCAGAATCGACCAGTAAAGCGAGCGTCGACGCTGCTGAAGTAGCAGAAACAGCCCCAGCGCCGGTTAAAGTTGAGCCTAGCTCGGTAGAAATATCCCCTGCCCTGCAGAACTCTTTAGCTGAAGCTGACTTTGACGTCGAGAAAGTAGAGCAGATCAAGGCTGCATTGGAGCAGGGTAATTACCCCCTCAACGATCGAAAAATAGCAGAGAGCTTTGTCCCCTTAGAGAAACTGCTGTAAGTTAGCCTCCTCTATAACGCTTAACACCGCTTATTTGGAGAACTATGGCCGATTTAAATGAAGCTTTATTTAAAATTAGCGCGCTTGAGGAGATACTTGAGCGAGAATTTTCGCTGCTTAAAACTCAAGATTTTGAGAGCTTCGAAGCTCTTCAAGAACGCAAGAATGAATTGCTCAGCTTTCTCGCTGATAACAACGAAATTGATGACAAACCCCACGACGTAGACACCCAAGCTATTCTGAGTAACGAGAGCCTCTCCACCAAACTGCAGCTTTGCCGTGACATGCAGCAGCGCAATGAGGTGCTTGTTCGGCAAAAGTTATCCTCTATACGCGAGGCTCTGCAGACGCTTCAGACTGGCGGCGATACGCGATCGAACACCTATGAACACCTTGGCAAAGGANGACGTTAGTTTAATTTTGCTAACACACTAAGCCNCTGTTTCGCTCTTGATCTCTCCNTCACTCTCACCAGCGTCTTCGGGTGTTTTACCTCTTAGCCAGAATGCCCATGACAAGAGGACTGCCACCGACTCAAATAAGATCTCTGGCACTTCTTGCCCAATGTCAACCTTGTCTAATTTATTAACCAAATCAGCATCGTAGAGAACAGGAATATTGGATGCGCGCCCTGCTTCTACTAACAAATCGGCATCATCATCAACTGCTTTGGCCACGACAGTGGGCGCTCCTATGCCGTTGTAGGCAAGTGCCGCTGCTTTCCGCCGTTTGTTACTAAGCGGCCGCATCATGCGCGCAACTCCAGGTTCCCGACGCTACGGAGTGCTTCTACCTTTTGCCGCTCTGGCTTTTCACCGTGAATCAAATCGTAAAGAACAGGGATATTGGATGCACGCCCTGCCTCTACTAACAAATCGGCATCTTCATCAACTGCTTTGGCCACGACAGTCGGCGAGCCTATGCCGTTGTAGGCGAGTGCCGCTGCTTTTCGCCGTTTGCTACTAAGAGGCCGCATCATGCGCGCAACTCCAGGTTCCCGACGCTACGGAGTGCTTCTACCTTTTGCCGCTCTGGCTTTTCACCGTGAATCACCTGACAACGCGCTACGTCAAACCCAAACTCCTCGAGATTATTACGCAGGTTCCCAATTTTTTGTCTCGCTAGCCGTGCCTGATCGAAGTCAGAGAGCCAC
>JGI26086J50260_1001608_pt1 | contig 13038 bp, 16 predicted proteins | sample SaaInl3SG_22_DNA_FD_50260 | JGI IMG/M metagenome (IMG submission 50260)
TGCGCTAAGGCGTGCCCAACTGACGCAATTACTTTCGTCGATTCGGGTTGGACTGGTTTAGATAAAATGCGTAAGTGGGCTGCGAAAGCGAACGAAGCGAGCTTGTAAGGAGAATTTACGATGGCGTGGACTAGAAAAATTCTGCGGGTCAACCTTACAAAAGGAACCTGTACATCTGAAGCATTGAATATGGAATGGGCCATGGATTACCTCGGCTCCCGTGGACTGGCTTCAAAATATTTGGTTGAAGAAATCGATCCGAAAGTGGATCCATTATCGGCTGATAATAAACTCATCATGGCGACTGGCCCGATGACCGGCACGACTGCCTCGACAGGTGGTCGCTATACTGTCGTGACAAAAGGCCCGCTCACCGGAGCGATTGCATGCTCAAACTCGGGAGGATATTTCGGTGCAGAAATGAAGTTCGCCGGTTGGGATATGATTATTTTCGAAGGTAAGTCGGATAGTCCAGTATATCTCATGGTAGAGAACGACCAAGCCGAACTTCGAGACGCATCACATCTCTGGGGCACTTCAACATGGCATACGGAAGAGCAAATCAAGAAGGAAAACCAAGATCCACAAATTCGGATTTCGTCGATCGGTAAGGCTGGTGAAAATCAGGTCCTTTTCTCCTGTGTCGTGAATGATCTGCACCGGGCTGCAGGCCGTTCAGGTGTTGGTGCAGTTATGGGTTCAAAGAATTTGAAAGCAGTTGCGATTCGAGGAACTCAAGGTGTAGGCAATATTGCTAANCCAGCCGAGTTCCAAAAAGTTGTTGCGGAGAAGAAGCAAGTNCTCGCTGAGAACGCAGTCACAGGAGAAGGGTTGCCGACTTACGGTACTCAGGTTTTGATGAACGTGATTAACGAAATGGGAGCATTACCGACTCGCAACTTTAAAGATGTTCAATTTGAGAGCGCAAATGATATTTCCGCAGAGGCGATGGCCAAACCTCGTGAATCCGACGGAAAAGCCCATTTGGTGACCAACCAAGCTTGCTTCGGATGCACAATNGCCTGTGGGCGTATTTCCAAGATTGATAAAGAGCACTTCTCAGTGGTTGAAAAACCTCAGTACCACGGCGCTTCTGGTGGACTCGAATACGAGGCTGCTTGGGCGCTTGGTGCCGCAAATGGGGTAAAAGATCTAGAGGCACTGCAGTACGCTAACCTGATCTGTAATGAACAAGGTTTTGATCCGATTTCCTTTGGCGCCACCATCGGTGCTGTGATGGAAATGTATGAGAAAGGCATACTTGATGAGAAAAAGATTGGGTTAAAAGCGCCATTTGGTTCAGCTGAGGCGCTTTGTGAACTAGTGGACATGACTGCTAGTGGAGAAGGATTTGGGGCTGAGATCGGCCTTGGTTCGAAGAGATTATGCGAAAAATATGGTTGTCCTGAGCTCTCTATGAGTGTCAAGGGTCAAGAGTTTCCAGCTTATGACCCCCGCGGAATTCAAGGGATGGGATTAACTTACGCAACGTCGAATCGAGGAGCGTGCCACTTACGTTCTTATACAGTTGCCTCCGAGACGCTCGGTATCCCGATTAAAACAGATCCACTCGTTACTGAAGGTAAGCCTGGGTTAGTTATGGCGTTTCAAGATGCAACGGCCGCCTTTGACTCCGCAGGACTCTGTGTCTTTACGAGTTTTGCCTGGGGTCTGGGTGATATTCAGCCACAGATCGATGCGGCCTGCGAAGGAGACTGGTCAGAGGAAAAACTGCAAGAAGTTGGTGAGCGAATCTGGAATCTTGAAAAAATGTTCAACCTCGCCGCTGGATTTACGAAAGAGGACGATCAGCTTCCCAAGAGACTTACAACAGAGCCAGCTAAAGAAGGTCCGGCAAAGGGATTGGTCGCAGGTGTGCCAGAAATGCTTCCTGAGTACTACGAAATCCGCGGTTGGGATAAGGAAGGCGTGCCGAAAGCTGACAAACTCAAGAGTCTTGGACTTTGAGGAGTTGGTCGTTTAGTCGAGAATAAGTGCGTCTAACGTACTTCCTAATCGAAAGCCCTCCACACCTCAAGGTTGGGGGGCTTTTTATCTTAAATACTTAATTAAGATTTGAGGCGATAAATGAAATATCTAATTCTTGGCAATGGTCCTGCTGGAGTGATTGCCGCTGAAACACTTCGGAAGGCTGACCCGAAGGCAAAAATTACTATGATTGGCTCAGAAGATGAGCCCCCATACTCACGGATGGCGATTCCATACTTCCTCGAAGGCAATATCGAGGAAGGTGGAACGTATTTACGAAAAGCGAAAACGCACTTCAAGAACCTCAAAGTGACCAATAAGGTTGCTCGAGCGACCGCCATCGATTCGGCGGCGAAGACCGTCGCTCTCAGTGATGGATCGACAGAAAGCTATGACAAACTGTTGATCGCGACTGGTTCGCATCCAATTCGTCCTCCCATCCCGGGAATTGACTTGCCGAATGTTCATACCTGTTGGACTTTGGACGATGCGCGCGCGATTGCGAGTCTGGCAAAGCAAGGGAAAAAAGTCGTTCAAGTTGGCGCAGGTTTTATTGGCTGCATTATTCTTGAAGCATTAGCGAAAAATGGCGTTGACCTTACCGTTGTCGAACTTGGTGATCGGATGGTGCCTCGAATGATGACACCCAAAGCCGGCGGCATCATTAAAGACTGGGTTCAGAATAAAGGAGTCCGAGTGGTCACCTCTGCCAAAGTCGAGACCATCGGTGCGCCCGGACAGAGCAGTGGATCTATTTTGGACTCCATCAAAGGGATCTTTGGGGACGGAAATTCGTCGCCTGCGACAGGCGATCAAATGACGGTCAAACTCTCGACTGGAGAGCAGATTGCTTGCGATTTGGTCATCATGTCAGCGGGTGTGAAACCCAACATCGATTTCCTTGACGGATCAGGAGTCCAAGTTGCCAACGGTATTTTGACGGATCGTCATATGCAATCATCGGTCGCTGACATTTATGCCGCAGGAGATGTCGCGGAGGCACCCGACTTATTCAGTAACACTCCAATGGTCTCTGCCATCCAACCTAATGCTGCCGACCAAGCCAGAATTGCTGCTTTGAATATGGCTGGTCGCTCAACCGAGCATGCGGGTGTGCTGGCGATCAACGTTTTGGATACATTGGGATTAATTTCAAGCTCGTTCGGCCAATGGGAAGGAGTCGATGGCGGTCAAGGTGTTGAATTGTCTGAGCCGAAATACAATCGTTATATCAGTTTGCAGTTCAAAGATGACGTCTTGGTCGGCGCAACATCGGTGGGTCTCACTCAACACGTGGGAGTCTTGCGTGGGTTGATTCAAGGCCAAGTGAGTCTTGGTGAGTGGAAGGACGTATTGATGGAAGAGCCGCTGCGGGTGATGGACGCATATCTCGCGTGTTCGCAACAACCGTTGGTATTAAATGGCTGATCAAACTGCAACGTTAAAGCTGTATGCGAGTCTGTCTGAATTCTTGCCTTCGGGTGCCATTGACAACAAGGCCTCAATCGAAGTGACGGATTCCGACAGTGTCGCCCGAATCATTGAGAAGTTTCATTTGCCCGAAAGATTAGTCCATCTGGTATTGATCAACGGTGTGTATATCGAACCTGAAGATCGGCCCCGTCGGATCCTAGCTCCTGGCGAAGTCCTGGCGATTTGGCCGCCAGTCGCTGGAGGGTAGTGTGTTCGGCCACGAGAATCTTGATGTATTTGTTCGTACCGCATCGGCGACCCCAAAAGAGTACATTAGTGGGCTAAAACAAGCCGTTCCTGATGGGGTCTCGGTGAATGAAAATTCGATCATGGTTGAGTCAGGAGTTGTCTCGATTCGGATAGAGATTAAGGTTCTGCCAGATTACGTGATTGCGTTAATGCGACTACCGTCACTTGAAGCGACTTGGACGTTTTTGAGCGGAACCCAAGAAGAGCGTGCTGACTGTTTGAAACGGATTGATTGGTCGATGAAACGCGGTGGCGGCTAGTTTGAACGACCGACAGTTGCTCCGATACAGCCGACATATTCTTTTAGAAGGCTTTGATACAGCCGGCCAGGAACAGCTACTTCAATCACATGTTTTAGTGGTTGGAGTGGGTGGCTTGGGCTCGCCGGTTGCGAGTTATTTGGCAGCATCTGGAATTGGACGACTGACGCTTTGCGACTTCGATGCGGTCGATCTCTCAAATTTGCAGCGGCAAATGATCCATCGCGAATCTCGGATTGGGATGAATAAGGCGCTGTCTGCACAGATAGAGATTGGCTTGATTAACCCGGATTGCGAGGTTACGCCTGTGACCATCCGCATTGAGGACAGTCAGCTGCATGAACTTGTCGGTCGCGTCGATGTCGTGGTTGATGCTTCGGACAATCTGCAAACGCGTCATGCGATCAACCGCGCCTGTGTTGCATTGGCTAAACCTTTGGTCAGCGGGACTGCCATCAATTATGTGGGGCAGATTGCTGTCTTTGATATGAGAGACAGCAGTTCTGCTTGTTATGCGTGCTTTGTTCCCGAAGACACCCCAGTCATGCAAGATCAATGCAGCACGTCTGGGGTGTTAGCTCCACTCACGGGGACGATTGGGAGTATGCAGGCGACGGAAGTGCTTCATTTGTTGGTTTCCGGCCGGAGTCACCTGAATTCGCGGGTGCTTCTTTACGATGCGAAAGATGCAGAATGGAGTTCTTTGCCAATTTCAAAATCACCACAATGCCAGGCGTGTGCTTGAGATTTTGACCAAAACCGCGTGGCTTCTGCCGTGAAGAGACGACAGCCGAGTCGTCGACAAGCCCTGGGACTTCGTGATCGATTCACTTCCACTCAACCTGATGCATCTTGGCCTGTTTGTTTATTGAGTCCGTCGATACGCTGGCACTGACAAAGGCTCACTTCGATTTCAATCACAGGCTGGAATAGTCTCCACTCCCACCCCACTATTGCTTTGAATATCCGTTGAAAATGCATTCGGTCAGGAGCAATACATGGTTTTAACGAAGAAATGCGAGGTCGAAGTGCTCGTCAGAGGTGCTCATGAAACAATCATTGAAGGACTGATGAAGTTAGATGAGGCGCAATTACAAGAAGGTCTTCAGTGGAGTCGATCGAACTATGGAAAGCTCGATGTGGAGCGTTTGATTGAATTAGCGATCGAGCTACACCAAGACGCCAAAAAGGCTACCTAATCATGGCTCGAGCTCGGTTAACGGCAGTACCGAAGTTGCTGGTCATGGTGCTGTGCTTGACCATGATCGTGCCGGTTGCGAGTGCGGAAGGGATCCCTGAATCCCATCGCTTGGTTGGTTCTGGGCGACTGACTGTCTGGTTCTGGGATATTTACAACATCCAACTATGGGCGCCTGATGGGCAATATCGGCCAGACAAGCCCTTTGCACTCGAGCTTCAGTACCTAAGGTCGGTGGATCGGAAGACGATCGCTGAAACATCACTCGAAGAGATTCAGCAACAAGTGAATCTTGAACTCGACGTGTTGGCAGACTGGCAAATGCAGTTGATTCAGGTATTTCCCGACATCCAAAAAGGGGATCGGCTCATTGGCCTTTATGACCCCCAAATGCCAAGCCAGTTTTTTCTCAATGGCAAGTTAATTGGTGTGATCGACGACGCTGTTCTCAGTCGCCATTTTTTCGATATCTGGCTCTCTGAGGAGACCTCTAAGCCGCAGTTACGACTGCAATTACTGGGAATGGAATCACCATGAAAAAGCTACTGTTGATGGGTTGGTTGGGCGTGATTCTTTCTGGGTGTGCCACTCAGATTCAGGGTCCCAATTATCAATCAGTGAATCCTTCGTTTGATCTGTTTGCATTTTTTGATGGTTCCGTGAAAGCCTGGGGGATTGTGCAAAATCGAAGTGGCGAGCTTGTTCAGCGTTTCGAGGTCGACATTGATGGTCGAGTCGAAGGGAATCGCCTGATTCTCGACGAGATCTTCGAATACGGCATTGGTGACGGTGCCAAACAACGCACATGGATGATAGAAAAATTACCTAATGGCGGCTATCGCGGCTTTGCACATGATGTCTTGGGTGAGGCTTCAGGAGAGTCTTTTGGTAACGCATTTCATTGGTCCTACAGGATGGAAATCCCGGTTGGACAACGAACCGTTGAGGTGCAATTTGAAGACTGGTTTTGGGCGCTTGATGACAGCCGAATTCTGAGTCGGTCCTATTTACAAAAATTTGGATTTGACGTGGCTGAAGTCACGTTATTGATGGAGAGAGATGACATCAAAACGCATGAATGAGTGCGTTGGTTTCGGTACACGAATCAGGTCATAACCTATGGCTCAATCGTCACCGAAGGGTCGAAGATTCGCTCCCAAATCATGGGGAGCCGCTTCAAGTCTGGTCGCTGTGAGACTTGGTTGAAATTGCCGAGTTTGAAGGTTTCACCAGATCGACGACCGACCTCGAAATTAAAGACATAGGCGCCTTCAATTCCCATTCTTAGATCAGAGAGATAGATGACATCGTCTTTTTGCCAGACTTTGTACTGGTCTTTGGTGAACCATTGGAGTCTGCGCACACTGGGATGATTTTCAATGGGATTGAGGAGCGTTGACGAGCGATCGAACTGACGAACTTGAATGTCATCCACGGCATCGAAAACCGATGCCCAAATCTCATAGTACGTGTCTTCTTCAATAGCGACAGCACGCCATAACAATGTATTGAGTGGCGCTGGCGCGGACTCGTAAACGTCCGGATGAATCCCACGGGCATTGAGTGCGAATTGTACGTGTTGGTCGATCATCGATTTGGCGCCAACACTCCAAATTAAATACATCGTTGAAAGAGTGAGCATCGACAAATTCAGTGTTTGCGCGACGCCCCGATTTTGGATNGTCAATATTCCGATTAAGGCAACGATGAGCGGTACGGTATAGGCGGGATCGATGATAAATAGGATTGCATGTGCAAATGGGTGNTCAGTTAATGGCCATAGCAATTGGGTCCCGTAGACCGTAAAAAAATCCGCCAATGAATGGGTGATCAAGCAGAAGAAAATCGCGATCGACCATTGGCTGAATGACGCTCCTCGACCCCCTTTTGTCTGAGAAAATAACCAGCCGAGAATTGGTGAAACGGCGGTCTGAACCAGGACAGAGTGGGAAAAACCACGATGGTGGGTCATATTTTCAATCGGNCCACCAAAATCGATGAGGACGTCTAAATCAGGGAGTGTGCCGAGTGCCATTCCGTAGATGGCAGCCCGTCTACCGAGTGACGGACCGAGAACAGCATAGGTAACGACTCCACCCAAGGCAGCCTGTGTTAGTGAATCCAATGGCGCTCCTCACTGACATCGGTTGGTGCATGGTGAGACATGCTGATCCATCGATTGATCATTGGGTTGTGTCAGAGACATAAAAAGGGAGCCAGAGGCTCCCTTCGCGAAATGGCAATCTTGAACGATTACATTTCTGTAGGCCGTCGCTTGGTTCAGGCGTTACCCTGATCCAGGCTGCGGCGACCAATATCACTCAAGATTGAACACAATTCACTAGACATTGGATCACCTCCTTTTCATTTCAGCCAAACACCACACAGACACTACAGTGTCTGGGTAGGCTGTCAACCCTCGAGTCGTGAGGTCTTGTGTTGAGTTGGTAGGTGTCCGGTCTTCACGTAGATCAATGCGCCATCAGAACCGGTAAATGGTGTGTGAGTACTTTGGTGTGGGCTACGAATCCAACTACCTGTGGGGTAGGTTCCGTGTTCATCGCAGAAGGTTCCTTCTATCACGAGAATTTCTTCGCCTCCAAAATGCATGTGTGGATTGAATTTGGTGTTTGGTGCCCATCGCACGAGGGCCACATGCTCTGACTCATACTGGTGGAGTGGTAATACCGTTAATCCAGGAACAAGACCGGGGAGCCAATCAGAGTCTTGTGTNTGAACTCGGCAGAATTTGGNATCGCCNTCTTGAAATTGATGCAATTTGACAAACAGCAGTGCACCTTCAGATCCAGCCGATGGCCGATGACTGGATCCTGGCGGATTTCTCAGATAAGTGCCTACTGTGTAGATTCCATCGTCGTCACTTAATGTGCCTTTCAGCACGAAGATTTCCTCCCCGCCGTCATGATGGTGAAAAGGGAACTGTTGGTTTGGCTCGTATTGAACGAGGGAGGTCGCACGTGCTACCTCCAGTCCAATCCGATCAAGTTTGACTCGATGCACCCCAGGAGTAGGCGAAGCCTCCCAACGATAGGATTCTGGAAGAACCACGGCACGCTCTGAGAAGTCAGCGCGGACTGTTGTATTAAGCATCGATGGACCCTATCAGAACTGTCGCACGATCATGATTGAAACACTGCCTGAAATTCAAGCGCCTGATCGATCAGTGAAGTCATTTCGCGCTGAAGCTATCCGTATCTGGATCCTTTGCGTCTGAAATTCATGATCATTTTTCGCTGATGTCTCTGAGCGTAAGGTGAATAGAGACCGGTACTTCGAGTGAGTTCAGTTGGGTTGGAGGCAATATTCAACACGCGGAATGCTAGTGAAGAGATCCATAGTAAATAACTATTAGTTATATTTTTATAATCAAATGTACTAACGAATCATTTTCTGTGACAGTAGCGACACTGACTAGCAAGTTCATATTGACAAGGAAATTATCATGGCATTACGGATTAACGATACCGTCCCGAATCTCGACTTAATCACGGATCAGGGATCATTNAAGTTACACGANTTTATTGGTGACAGTTGGGCGATTCTTTTCTCTCACCCNAAAGATTTCACGCCTGTTTGTACCACAGAGTTTGGCGCTGTAGCACAGCTNTCANATGAGTGGGCGAAAAGAAATACCAAAGTCATTGGGTTGTCTGTGGATGGCGTCGAAGAGCACAAAGAGTGGAAAAGCGACATTGAGAGTTTTGCAAACGCGAAGGCAGACTTTCCAATCATTGCAGATGAGTCTTTAGACGTCTCCAAACAGCTCGATATGCTTCCTGCAGATGCATATCTTCCCGATGGACGAACAGCCGCTGACTCAGCGAGTGTTCGGGTTGTTTTTATCTTTAGTCCAGATAAGAAACTTCAGTTATCCATGACGTACCCGATGTCAGTCGGTCGTAATTTTGCTGAAGTGTTGAGGGCTCTGGATGCACTGCAAGCATCTTACGGGGTGCCGATTGCAATGCCGGCCAACTGGGTCCCTGGTGACGATGTCATCGTTGCGTTGTCATTGAGCGATGATGAAGCCAAACAAAAGTTTGGCGAAATTGACGTCAAGCTGCCGTACTTGAGAACCACTCGTCAGCCTTCTTGATCAAACCCAAGGTGCTGGACTGAAAGGTCCAGCACTATTTTTGGTGATGAGTTGCTGTCGCTCGATTACCAGTGGTATCAGAGCATTTGGCACATTGGCCCTGTATTTCGATCACCTGATGGGTATCGATAAGAAACGATGCAGATTCGGGCATTTTCATCAAACTTGAGATTTCGCAACTTTCTTTGACGCTTTGGCATTGAGTGCAGTGTTGGAGAACATGCACATGGTTTCGATGTTCATCGTTGCAGACGATAAATGTATTCGAAGAGTCGATTTTGTGAATCAGCCCGAGTTCGGTCCAAAAATCCAACACTCGATAAATGGTACTGATGTTGAAAGATTCTTTCGATAGATGATTGACCTGATCTTTGAGTTCATAAGCTGTTAAGGGGTCTTTTGCTGTCTCCAACGCGCGGTAAATCGCCAGACGCTGTGGAGTTAGCGTTTTTCCGACTGAACTGACCTCATGAATGAGTCTTGAGCTATCGATCGCCATCGGCACCAGGAGCGATGGGTATCAACTCCTCTCCTAAATCCAGAGTGGTGACGGTCACGTCGACTAGGGTGTAGCCACTCTCTGCGATCTCAAAACGTTGGGTGACAACAGATAATCGACCTGAAACGATCACGGGCTCGTATAAATCGCGGAGTTCTGTTGGTGCATTCGTGGCATCGACCAATAGCGTCTGATTCAGGGGAGGTGGTGGGACATGCACGCACTGTCCCGCTTCTGGGACCAACAAAAACTGCGACACAGACTGACCTTTGACCTCAATGGGAACCATAAAGCCGGCAAGCTCAATCCGTTGTCCTTCAAGGGCGGGGTCAATGACGCGGCCTGCCGCATCCAGCTGACTTTGGAAGGTTGGATTGAACAGTAGTTCGTAGCCAAAGTCTTGGGGTACAAAGTCGTATGTCCCTGCTGGGATCAGGCGATCCCAGGCATTTTCCCAACGAATGAAGTCTTCTTCAGTCGCCTCATAGGCGTATCCACAAGCGCCCCAGAGAACGCAAAGACTGAGTGCCATTAATTGGTTGACTCGACGCATGAATGTTTTCAACTCGAGAATCCCTGATGAAGTGACCGTTTGTAAACCATGCTAGCGGGAATGAGGCTCGCGATCAGTCCAGCGGCGACAATGATCCATAGTGTCAGCAGCTCATCAGCCGCTATCCAGCTGAGTTCGATACGAATGCCTGCCCATTGCGACACGATATCTGCGGTCCCCCAAGTCAGTAATCGCACCAGTCCGATCGCTAAGGAAATCGAGACAACACTAATCAAGGCCGTTTCCATCATGATCATTCCGGCTAATTTTGAAGGCGTCGCACCTAGAGCCCTCAGGATTGTCATTTCCCGTGTCCGGCTATCCAGTCCTGTCATGGTCATAGTCACCATGCTGATGAGGCTGATCCCAATGATCAGCCAATTCATTAATTTAAACACGGAATCCACTGTACCTACGATCGACCATAATTTGGCCAGTTCTACGCCCGGAATCACAGCGCTGATAGCCTCCTCATCATAATCGTTAATCGAACGGCTCACTTTGAACAAGCTTAGTTTGGAGGCTAACCCTACATAAGCAGCCGTGACAGTTTTGGGGTACAACCGTTCCTTCGGTATGGTTTTTATATCCAGATTTTTCAGGCTGAGCGTCTGGGAGCCACTTGCCCATCCGAGATGAATCAGTTCATAGCCCTCGAGGCTCACGAAAACGGCCTTGTCTGTCGGGGTGCCNGTGGGGTTGAGAATCCCTGTGATTTGNAAGGCAAAATCGTCATGCAGNTTTCCAAGCGANTCAGATCCATGAGTCACGAAAATTGANGAGCCAACTCTNTAGCCCAGATCCTTAGCGACGTCACTTCCAAGAACAACCTGGTTGATCTCGCCAAACGCTGCCCCCTCTGCGAATGAGAGCGGCTGATCACCAGCAAACTTGATCCGATCAAAGTATTCGTTGGTGGTCGAGATCACCCGAAACCCTCGATGGCTGTCTCCGAGAGCAATCGGCACTACCCATTCAATGGCTGAGTTTGCAGCGATGTCGGTTAGGGTTTCTGTCGTGATATTGTTGGTGGGATTGCCTAGATGGAAGACAGTGTAAAGGATCAGTTCGAGTCCACTTCCTCTCGGCCCAACGACAAGATCGACCCCTCCTAAACTCTCATTGAAGCCTTTTTGAGAGGCTTGCTTGATTCGTTCGACGGCGAGTAACAGTGCCATCGACGTGGTCAATGCAATGATGACCAAGGCGATTGGGATCCGCCTTGATCGCATTGACATCGCCGCTATGCGAATCATTGATCCTCTCCAATGCGAATCACACGGTCGAACAAAGGAATGATCTCGGGGTTATGGCTGACGACGATCACAGCTTGGCTGTCTGGATCGATTGATGTATTCAATTGTGTCATGAACTGTTCCGTTGCAGTCGGATCCAGTGCTGATGTGGGTTCATCGGCTAAGATTAAATCGGGGCAACCAAGCATCGCTCTGATCACGGCAATTCGCTGTTGCTGTCCGATACTCATCGCAGACGGTTGTTGATGGAGGAGTTCTGGTGTGAGCCCAAGTTTTTGGGCCAACGCCGTTATTGCTTGATCGACATCGTCAACGCGTGATTGCCGCTTCTTTGAAAACTGAAGCCCGAGTTGAGCGTTGCCAAAGCCACTCAAGTACGGAATGAGGTTCAGTGATTGAAAAATGATGCCAATGTGGTCTGCTCGCAAGGAGTCCAACTGTCTTCCACTCAGTTGATCGTAAGGATGACCTTTGAGTTCGATAGATCCGGATTGGATTGGCAATACCCCGGAAATGAGATTTAAGAAGGTGGATTTTCCACTGCCAGAGGCACCCACGAGAACAACTTTCTCTCCAGCACGGATTTGCAGATCGGGAAAATGAATGGCCTTTCCCGAACCAAAATCGTAACTGAGTCCCGAGGTTTTTAGGATCAAAACGAGATCGATGTCCGTGTCGCTGAAAGCATCTCAGATAATGACTGATGACCAATCATCCCTTCAACCTGGATTTCTGCCAGGTCATCGAATGTTTGATAAGCAGGACTGAAATCAAGCGAAACAATCGCTGAGGGATTTTCGCACTCCATCACAGCTTCGATGAGCGCATCTTTGTGTTCTGATTCTCTGGTGTCATCTTGGTTTTCGTTAAGCGCATTGATGGATTGCGTCAGTTGTATTTGGCGACACTTTGCCGCTGGAGGAATACGCATCAACTCTGAAATATCCTGAATATCCACCATCTGTTGAGTTGTCGCATTGCGTTTTTCCACTTCATCCTGGTGGTGCTCGTGCTCGTGCTCGTGCTCGTGCTCGTGCTCGTGCGGTTCTCCATTCGATCTGCTGGGAACTCATAGTTCAGTTGCAAAATTGAGTTATCGAGGAGTATTTGAACGTGATGCAATCCGTGAATATGAGCGTCGGCGCGCCGAGTTTCGCTAAAAACCAAGCTCGATAAAAGCATCAGTCCGGTTGCCATCAAAATCTGCATCACATTCTCCAAGAGATAATATGTTTTCACGGCAATAATATTGCAATTCGAAAGTCGGTTCAAGTGAGGACGTTTATCGAGCCAACGTCGGTGTTGATTGAAATGTTGATGGCGTCAGGGTTGGACATTTTGGAATTGGCGCGCCCGAGAGGATTCGAACCTCTGACCTCTGCCTCCGGAGGGCAGCGCTCTATCCAGCTGAGCTACGGGCGCGTCGGAGGCGAAGTATACACGT
>JGI26086J50260_1001621_pt1 | contig 12940 bp, 12 predicted proteins | sample SaaInl3SG_22_DNA_FD_50260 | JGI IMG/M metagenome (IMG submission 50260)
TGCCACCTGTCGCTTCTACATTGGTCTTGATGCTGTCAGCCAAGCCCTTGCCGTAGTCGTTATTGGTATACGTCAAAGCAGCAGACTTGATGCCTTTTTCTTTGAGCATTTGCGCAATGATCTGACCTTGACGTGCGTCTGAAGGCGAGGCGCGGAAGAACAAGCCGTTATCTGGAATAGTTGTCAGCGCGGGCGATGTCGCAGAGGGCGAGAACAAAACGATGCCCTTTGCCATCGCAACGTTCTTCAACATAGCCGTTGTTGCACCTGAGCACAGGCCACCAATAATGGCTTTTACTTGCTCAGAGCTCACCAAACGCTCAGCAGCAGCCGTTGCGGCAGCGGCATCGATACAGGTGCTATCGGCGCGAACAGCCGTGATGGTTGTGCCCCCCAAGAAAGCGCCGCTATCGCTGGCTTCTTTTAGTGCCATCTCTGCACCGGCAGCCATAGGGCCAGCCAGTGATTCCGCGGGGCCAGTGAACCCAAGCGCCACACCAATTTTGATGCTATCTGCGTGTGCAGCGCCAACTAAGGCGGCTGTCAACACGGTTGCCGTGAAAAGTTTCTTCATATCGACTCCTAAGTTTTGTTAGACCACGGATTGTCCCATGCGCCGAAGCACAATGGAAAGCTCGATTTTTACTTATATTAGGTACAAAACAAACTATTTATAGTATTTTGTAGTTATCAGTCTTATTTTGGAGACGGCGCGGGCAGACTAGCGACGTGTTCACGCGTGAAAGACCCCGGACCAGCCCGCTTATACGGCGGTGTCGATACCCGTGTTTGCGCGGGTGCACGTGGTCTCTGTGGTGTCCCGCGTGATCCCCCACTGCAGCATTTGCGCACCAGCCACCGGGCTCAAACTGGCGGTCACTGTACAAGCACCTGCGTTTGCGCCACCAGACAAGATCAGCCGGACGGCGGCACCGTCGCTGCTGCTTTGCACGGTTGCGGAGCCGTAAGGAATGGCGAGCGTACCATCAGCAGACAAGCCACTCGTGATACCGAGTTTCGCGAAATCATTGCAGTTCGCTACCGTACCCGCTTGTTGCGCTAGGCACTCGGTGACGCTGTTTTGTAAAGCGGCGATCGCCCCCAAATTAGCGGCCCAACGCGCACGCTGGGTGTAGCTCTGGTACTGGGGTATTGCCACAGCAGCCAATATCCCAACGACAGCGACCACGACCATGAGCTCAATCAGGGTGAACCCTTTTTGCGGCGTAACGGCAGGGGTGTGTCGGATAAAAGGCATAAGGGGTCTACTCAATTGAGTTGTTGGCAACGGGTAAACCTATTCTAGGGCGCGAACCCGTTGCGCCACATCGGTACACCGTGCACAGGTTTACCCGGACGCATCTGCGTTTTTGGCGCGTTGGGCCAGCATTTGTCCGGCAGCCCAGACCAGGAACGCACCCAATGCCCCCGCCCAGTGGCGCCCAGAGATGCCCCATACATCCTCTTGAACAACCACGGTCGCCAATGCAGGATCTGTCCAGATCATGTGACCCGCTATCCAACCCAGCAACATCGCACCGAACGTAATGACCCACGGAAACTGGTCCATGATTTTCAGGACAAGCTGGCTTCCCCACACAATAATCGGCACGCTGATCACCAGGCCAAAAATCACCAAAGGCACCTGATGGTGCGAGGCGGCGCCTTGCGCGGCACCCGCGATCGCCATCACGTTATCGATACTCATCACCAAGTCCGCGAGGATCACGGTCTTGATAGCGGTCCACAAGCGATCACTCGACGCGATGTTGCTGTGCGCGTCATCGGGCTCAGGCACCATGAGCTTGACGCCAATCCACACCAACAACGCACCGCCGACAATTTTTAGATACGGGATCGTCAACAACGTCAGCGCGAAAACAATCAAGATGACGCGCAGACCAATTGCCCCGGCCGTCCCCCACAAGATGCCTTTGACGCGCTGATGTGCCGGCAGTTGGCGGCAAGCGAGCGCAATCACGACGGCGTTATCGCCACCAAGCAGAATATCAATCAAGATAATTTGCCCAACAGCAATCCAAAATTCAGGGGTCATTAGTTCCAGCACAATGGCTTAGTCCTTCAGGGTGAGTTAAAAAAAATGGCAACGGTCACCCGTTGCCATTCTGCCTGCCCTCTAGAAGAAAGGCCGCAATTCGGAGGCTCGCCTCCGATTTACAACAGACCCTTTAGCAATTTAGCCATTTCAGAGGGGTTACGTGTCACGGTGAAGCCACAAGCCTCCATGATGGCCAGCTTTGCTTCCGCTGTGTCATCACCACCAGAGATCAACGCACCCGCATGGCCCATGCGCTTACCGGCCGGTGCGGTCACGCCGGCGATAAAGCCAACCACGGGTTTCTTCATGTTGTCTTTGCACCAGCGAGCGGCTTCGGCCTCATCGGGCCCACCAATTTCGCCGATCATAATGACCGCATCGGTCTCAGGATCATCATTAAACATGCGCATCACATCAATGTGCTTGAGGCCGTTGATGGGATCGCCACCAATACCCACGGCAGTGGACTGCCCCAGACCCAGCTCNGTCAGTTGGCCCACGGCCTCATACGTCAGGGTGCCTGAACGGCTAACCACGCCAATGCGGCCCTTCTTGTGAATATGACCCGGCATGATGCCAATTTTGATTTCATCAGGCGTAATCAGGCCAGGGCAGTTGGGGCCCAACAGCAACGTCCGCTTGCCGCCGGCAGCCTCTTTGGCGGCCATGCGGTTGCGTACCTCGAGCATGTCGCGCACAGGGATACCTTCGGTAATACAGATCGCCAGGTCCAAATCGGCCTCAACCGCTTCCCAAATAGCCGCCGCGGCTCCGGCTGGTGGCACGTAAATGACCGATACCGTTGCACCTGTCTCGCTGGCAGCCTCTTTTACGGAACCGTAAATCGGGATGTTAAAAATGCTCTCGCCCGCTTTCTTTGGATTCACGCCAGCCACGAAACAGTTTTGACCGTTTGCGTATTCTTGGCACTTTTCCGTATGAAACTGGCCTGTCTTACCCGTAATACCTTGGGTAATGACTTTGGTGTCTTTGTTAATCAAGATCGACATACTTATTCCTTTTTGACTCAGGCTTTGACCGCAGCAACAATTTTTTCCGCGGCTTCTGCCATGGAGTCGGCGCTAATGATGGGCAAACCGGAGTCTGCCAACATCTGCTTACCCAGCTCTTCGTTGGTACCCTTCATGCGAACCACCAACGGTACGTTCAAATTAACCGCCTTGCACGCGGTGATAACGCCCAAGGCAATCGTGTCACAACGCATGATGCCGCCAAAGATATTCACCAAAATGGCTTTTACCTTGGGGTTTTTCAACATGATCTTAAAAGCCTCAGTAACCTTCTCTGGCGTGGCGCCACCGCCAACGTCCAAGAAGTTAGCTGGCTCAGCGCCGAACAGCTTGATGGTGTCCATGGTCGCCATTGCAAGACCCGCACCGTTTACTAAACAGCCAATATTGCCGTCTAAGCTGATGTAGGCCAAGTCGAACTTAGAGGCCTCCACTTCGGCCGCATCTTCTTCGTCCAGATCGCGGTAGGCCACAATTTCTGGGTGACGGAATAACGCATTCGCGTCAAAGTTGAACTTGGCGTCCAGCGCCTTAATGCCGCCACCGCCTTCCAAAATAAGCGGGTTCACCTCCACCAATGAGGCGTCGGTGTCCATGTAGCACTTGTAGAGTTTCTTCAGCACATCGGTCGCAGCGGCCATAGAGGCGGCGGGCACACCCATGCCATTCGCCAACTCATTCGCTTGCTCGTCCGTCAAGCCCAACGCCGGGTCGACAAACACTTTGATTATTTTTTCGGGCGTGGCGTGTGCCACTTCCTCAATGTCCATGCCGCCTTCGCTGGAGGCCATCAGCGCGACACGCTGTGTCCCACGGTCAGTGACCGCAGAGACGTAGTACTCTTTTTGGATGTCTGCACCNTCTTCGATCAGCAGGCGACGGACTTTTTGTCCCGCTGGGCCCGTCTGGTGGGTCACCAGCTGCATACCCAGAATTTCACCCGCCAGTTGCTTGACCTCGTCAATAGAGCGCGCCAGCTTAACGCCACCGCCCTTGCCTCGGCCACCGGCGTGAATTTGAGCCTTGACAACCCATACCGGGCCGCCTAGCTTTTGTGCAGCCTCGACCGCCTCTTGCACTGTGAACGCAGGGATTCCGCGTGGTACAGGCACCTCAAACTGGCGCAGAATTTCTTTGCCTTGGTACTCGTGAATCTTCATGTGGGGGCTCTCAATGTTTGGACCAATCGCTTTCCACCGCGCGCCGTCACCCTGCTGGGCATGGCCGCGCGACCTAGGGAAATTACCAGTCGTAGACTGTATCATGATGCGGTGCAAAAACTTTTCAGCAAACTGACACGTGGCACGCTAAAAAACACGGACAACATCAGCGATGACTAATATCTTTATTGACGGCGAAGCGGGCACGACAGGGCTTCAAATTCGGGAGCGTCTCGCGGACAAGGCCTTTGTGCGGCTGCTACAAATCGACCCCGCTTTGCGCAAAGACACGGCCGCCAAGCGCGCCCTGTTGGCCCAAGCGGACGCCGTCGTCTTGTGTCTCCACGACGATGCCGCGCGCGAAACGGTTGCCTTGGTTGACGCTATCGTAGCCAGCGGCGAAAAGGCACCACGGATAGTGGACGCCTCCACCGCACACCGGATCGCGCCGGGCTGGGTCTACGGTTTTCCGGAGCTCGCACCAGGACAAGCTGACGCCATTCGCTCGGCGGCGCGCGTTGCCAACCCCGGCTGCTACGCCACGGGCGGTATCGCCTTAATCCGTCCGCTCATTGATGCGGGCTTGCTGGCTGCGGAGGCGCCGCTCTGTTTGCCCAGTGTCAGCGGCTACACGGGTGGTGGCCGCGCGATGATTGGGCCTACGAAGCCGGTTCGGCACCGCCTTTTGAGCTCTATGCGCTTGGCCTTGCGCACAAGCATATTCCCGAAATCATGCAATGGACGGGCCTGCGGGCGCGCCCCCTGTTTGTCCCCAGCGTTGGCAACTTTGCACAAGGCATGCTGGTTCAATTGCCTTTGCATCACAGCCAACTGCCATCAGGCACGCAAACCGCAACCATCGCGCAAGCGCTGCAGGCGCACTATGCGAACACCACCTGCGTCCGTGTCATCACCCATGAGGCGGCGGGCGACAGCGGCAAGTTAGATGCGGTCGCGCTCGCCCAAACCGATGCGCTGGAAATACACGTATTTGGCAATGACGCCCAAGGCCAAAGCCTGTTGGTCGCCCGATTGGACAACTTGGGCAAGGGAGCAAGCGGCGCGGCGGTGCAAAACTTGTCGCTGATGTTCGATTGGCCCTCGGCCTAAGCCCGTACCCACTCGCGCTTACGCCATTCCGCCTGTCTAGTTATCGAGCACACGCACCTTAACGCGCTTTCCTTTAATGCGCCCCACATTGAGCGCCTCGCAGACCTTGAATGCGATAGCCGCTGGGACGGCGACGTAGCTGGAGAACTCGCCAAGTGCGATTTTGCCCACTTGGTCCTTCTCCAGGCCACACTCGCCGATTAAGGCCCCAACGATGTCGCCCGCACGTATTTTTTCCTTGCGACCGCCTGCAATTTGTAGCGTACGCATCGGCGCCTTCAGGGGGCTGTTGCCCACGCCGAGTGCCGTCAACGGCTGCCAGCGCAACGGTCGACCACTTTGTTCCTCAATACGCGAAGCGCGACTCATTTCCGGCAGCGTCACCAAACTCAGTGCCAAGCCCGAAGCGCCTGCGCGACCTGTACGGCCAATACGGTGGGTATAGATTTGCGGATCGGGGGTGGTGTCCACATTCACCACCGCAGCCAGATCCGCAATATCTAACCCGCGCGCCGCCACATCGGTGGCGACCAAGACCGAGCAACTCTGGTTGGAAAATTGGACCAAGACCTGGTCACGATCACGCTGGTCTAAGTCACCATGCAAGGTCAAGGCAGAAAACCCCTGCCCGCGCAGAATGGCCACCAAGTCGTTGCACTGCGCGCGCGTGTTACAAAATGCCACCGTGGACATAGGTTGGTAATGGTTGAGTAACCGAGGCACGGTGTCCAAGCGTGTCGCCTCGCCCACCTCGAAAAACCACTCCTCGATGGCGTGTGTTTCGTGGACGGTGTCGACGGTGACCATGAGCGGATCACGCATGAGCTTGTTCGCTAGCGCCGCAATACCATCGGGATAGGTGGCAGAGAACAGCAGGGTTTGCCGTTGCTTAGGGCTTTGTTTCGCGATGGCTTGAATGTCATCGGCGAAACCCATTTCCAGCATGCGATCCGCCTCGTCTAGCACCAACACCTTCATCGCATCAAGCGACATATTGCCTCGCGCGAGGTGGTCCAACACCCGACCGGGTGTGCCCACCACCACATGGGCGCCGTTCGCCAAACTAGCGGATTGACCCCGCAGCGGTACGCCACCGCACAGCGTTAACACCTTCACGTTTTCATAGGCCCGCGCAAGTCGACGCACCTCGGCGCAAACCTGATCGGCCAGCTCTCGGGTAGGGCACAAAATAAGCGCTTGCACCTGCAATGAGGCTGTCACCAGCCCTTGCAGCAAAGGCAGGCCGAACGCAGCCGTTTTGCCACTACCCGTCTTGGCTTGCGCGATTAAGTCGCGCCCGGCCAAACTGGCAGGCAGGGTGGCCGATTGGATGGGCGTCATCTGAGAAAACCCCAGCGCGACTAAATTCGCCTGTTGGCGGGCGTCTAGCGGCAGTGTGTCCCAGGTGATGGGCGTGTTGTCGGCGCTAGGCTTTGATTCGGATGCACGTTTATTCATGCGCCATTATCGTTGGCAAGTCAGGGCGTGGCGCCGTCATCCATGAATAGGTCGTCAATGTTCAGTGCCGGTTCGGATTCGTCGTCCGCTGCGGACACGCCCGCCGCAGAATAGGCAATCGGCGGCACCGCCGCACGAATGGCGGCGGCATCAAAACCCCGGGCAGCCAAAAAGCGCACTTGTTTAGCCATGGCCTTGGCGTCTTCTGGTGGCCCCTTGAAGCGCTTGGACCAAACGCCTTGTGCCCGCGCGGACTCGCTGGACTTAAGCGAATCAACCGCCTCACGAATGCGGTCCGTAGAGACACCTTTTTGATGCAACTCTGCACGCAAGCGCATCGCCCCCAGTTTGTTAGCACGTTGGTTCAGTACGCTTTGCGTCAGGCGCTCCTCGCTGATCAGGCCTTTAGCGACAAAGTCATCTAAAACGGCCGCCAGGTCGCCCGACGCCGTCTCCATGTCGGCCAGCTTGCGCGCAAGCTCTGCACGCGAGTGTTCGCGCTGACTTAAAAGCCGCAAAACGCGGCCTTTAATGGACAAGGCAGGGCGCATCACCGTGCGGAGGCCTTTAGGCGTTAAGCGGCATCTGCTAACGGCGCGTCAGCGGGGGCATTCGCCTCGGCAGCCGCAGCGGCGGCGGCACTCGCTTTACCCGCCTTGCCCGAGGGCTTTGGCTCTGCCTTCGGCGCTGCAAGTGGCTCACGCAAAGGCACGCCTAGGGCGGCCCGCACTTTGTTTTCAATTTCACGCGCCAGGCTGGGGTTCTCTTTCAAGAAGTCACGCGAATTGTCGCGACCTTGCCCAATCTTTTCGCCCTGATACGCGTACCAAGCACCTGACTTATCGACAATGTTGTTGGCAACACCCAGGTCGATGATCTCGCCCTCCAGGCTAATGCCCTTGCCGTACATGATGTCGAACTCAGCCGTCTTAAACGGCGGCGCGACCTTGTTCTTGACGACCTTCACACGGGTTTCATTACCCACCAGCTCATCACCACGCTTGAGTTGCCCAATGCGACGGATGTCCAAGCGCACAGAAGAGTAAAACTTTAGTGCGTTACCGCCTGTGGTCGTCTCTGGGCTACCGAACATCACACCAATCTTCATGCGGATTTGGTTAATAAAGATCACAGTGCAGTTGGCCTTCTTGATGCTAGCCGTCAGTTTACGCAGCGCTTGGCTCATGAGGCGTGCCTGCAGGCCGGGCAGCGAGTCGCCCATGTCACCTTCCAACTCGGCTCTGGGAGTGAGGGCTGCAACCGAGTCGATAACGATCAAGTCAATGGCCGCGGAGCGCACCAAGCTGTCCACCACCTCTAACGCCTGCTCGCCCGTGTCAGGTTGAGAAATCAGCATGTCTTCTAAGTTAACTCCTAAGGCGCGGGCGTACTGAACGTCTAATGCGTGCTCGGCGTCAACGAAGGCGCAAACGCCACCTTTCTTCTGCATCTCGGCAACGACTTGTAAGGTCAGCGTGGTCTTGCCTGATGACTCTGGGCCATAAATCTCAATAACGCGACCACGTGGCAAGCCGCCCACGCCCAAGGCAACGTCCAGCCCCAATGAGCCGGTGGATACCGTTTGAATGTCCTCCAACACCTCACCTGCACCGAGGCGCATGATGGTGCCCTTACCAAATTGCTTTTCAATTTGCGATAAAGCCGCCTGAAGGGCTTTTGCTTTTTCGGCGTTGATGCCTTTGATCGCTGTATCCATGGGGTTTCTCCGGTGGTAGTTAAAGGTCGTCCAGCGCGTTGTCCACCGAAGTGGGGTTGCATACAGGCTGGATGCTTAAACAGTAGTTTATCTAAAAATATAAAAATAAATCGATATTTATAGTCAGTTTACCTTACCGAATATGTGTTCTGGCCTGCAAGCCGCTATAGGTTTACGGGCAGGCCGCTCGCCAGAGACTCGCGCAAAGCCTGGCCAATACGGGTAGCCTCGGTCGCGTCTCTCAGGCTCAGCGGTAGGGCTTGCTCACCGCGGCACGCTGCGACGAAGGCGGTCATCTCTAGGCGGAACGCCGTTTCAAATCGCGCAAAAAAATCGGGTAACGCGCGGTGGCCAACGCCGCCAGCATCGCGGTATTCCACCCGGCTGAGGTGGGCGCCGAAGCCGACTTGTAAGGTGCCTTCGGTGCCCATGACTTCGGTGGTGGTTTCATGGCCGTGTGGCATCGTACGGCTGGCGAACAACGACGCGCGCTGTCCGCCTTCAAATTCGATAATGGCCAGCCCATTGTCCACGTCACCGTACTGCGCCAGATCGTGGTGAATGGCGACCGTGCCACTGGCAAATACACGTGTGGCTTTTGGGCTGCCCATTAGCCACCGTGCGAGGTCAATGTCGTGGACACTGTTGTCCAAGAAAATGCCGCCAGAGGTCTTGGCGAAGGGGACAAAAAAGCCCGACTCGTCGTTTTGGTCACAGGTTTGCGAGCGGACAAGGAACGGCCGACCGACTGTACCGCTGTCGATAGCCGCTTTGGCTTCGGCGTAACTCGGGTCGAAGCGCCTCACAAAGCCAACCATGGCGACTTGTGATGAGCATTGTTTGGCCACCGCCTCCACGGCCTCACAGGTGCGCAAGTCCAGCGACAACGGCTTTTCCACAAAGACATGTTTACCGGCCTGCAAACACGCAATGGTTTGATCGGCATGCAAGGTGGTGGGTGTGGCCAGCACCACAGCGTGCACATCCGGGTCACTCAACATCGCGTGTAGATCAGCATCGCAGCGCGTAACGCCCAGCGCCGTACGTGCCCATTCCAAGTCGGCCTCAACCGGACTACACGCCGACAACAGGCGGGCGCCGGGCGTGTTGCGGGCAAGTTGTTCGGCGTGGCGTTTGCCTAGGCGGCCTAGGCCTGCGACACCGACATTTAAGATGGGTGCGTTCATGGAGTGTCCTGTCGGCTTTTAAAGGTTGATCGCTTGGCCGGTGCTTGCGCTTTCAGCGGCGGCGGCGGCGAGTTTTTGGGCTTCCAAGCCGTCGTGTATGGTGGTTTTGAACGGCTGACCCGATTGCAAACAATCCAAAAAGTGACTGATTTCTAGGCGGTAGGCGGCGACGTAGCGTTGCAAGAAAAAGGCTTCCGGCTTGTTCGCTGTGATGCCGTTTGCGTCCCACTGCCGCACTTCGTTGGCGATATGGTTGGCGCACTCGAGCAGACCCAAGGACCCCAATAGCTCAAAGCGTTGGTCGTAACCGTAAGCCGCACGCCGTGAGGTGTTGATTTGGCACAAGCGGCCCTTGCGCGTGCGTATAGTGACCGCGGCACAGTCGTAGTCGCCGGCAACACCCACCTCGGGGTCTATCAGCACAGAGCCGGTCGCACTGAGCCATGCGGCCTCGTCGCCGTCGGCACACAACACCCAGCGGAAGACGTCGAAATCATGAATCAACATATCTCGGAATATGCCGCCCGATTGCTCGATGTAGGTCGCAGGCGGCGGGCTGGGGTCCCGGCTGGTGATGATCAGCATTTCCGGGACTCCGATATCACCCGCTTCCATGCGGCGGTGCGCTTCACTAAAAGTCGGGTCAAAGCGACGTTGAAAACCAATCATGCAGCCGACACCCGCATCCGCTACTGCTTGGGCGACAACGTGCGCACGTTGGACCGAGAGATCCACTGGCTTTTCACAGAATATGTGTTTGCCCGCCGCCACTGCACGCGCAATGAACTCGCTATGGGTAGATGTGGGCGAACAGATGATGACCGCCTCAACAGATGGGTCGGCGAGGGCGGTTTCGATGCTACTGGCCTCCGCGCGCAGCTCGTGCGCTAGGTCATCGGCAGCCGTTTGCCAAGCGTCACTGACATACTTAACGCGCACACCGGGTAGCGAGGCTAAGTTAGTGGCGTGGATGCGACCGATGCGGCCTGCTCCGAATACAGCAACGTTTTTCATATTGGGGTTTAAGGGTTGATAGTTAGAGGTAAGAGGGGCGTAAGGAACGGCCGTTGCTTGGGCCGAGTAGCGGACTTATAAAGGCGTTGTGCCTGCTGGTTGGTATTCGATTTCGAGACGGTAAGCCAATGCAATGAACAGGCACTGCGCCAGCGCCATGGTGCTGGACAGCGCGCGAAAACCGAAAACCGAACTCTCTTGGACAATCAGTGGGACATCGGCCGCTTGGGCTAGTTTTCCGGTGAGGCTGTCGGTAATCGCAATCACCTTCACGTGGGCCTTCTTGGCCTCACGAANCGCCGCAATGGTCTCGTCTGAGTAGGGCGCGAATCCCACGGCCACCATGACGTCATCGGCACGGAGTGCCCGCAGCTGTCCGCTTTGAATGGCACCGGTGAAGTTGATGTGCTGTATGGGCTTGTTGGTGTGCTGCAGCGCATAAGCAAGATAAGCAGCTACCGGGTAGGCACGCCGCGCCCCTACCACCCAGAGTGACGAAGCGTGCGCGAGCAGTTCAACCGCCTGCGTCAAAGGCATGCTGGGTAAGGCCCGGCGCACCTCCTCCAAACCCGCCATCGCACCGACAACAAGCTCGTCTGCAATAGCGGCGCTGTCTAGTGGTTGGCTGCGCTGCGCAAGCGCTTCACGGATTCTGTTTTGGTAGCTGCGGTTAGGCGCGATTTGGGTGGATAGACCGGCACGAAACAAGGCTTGCATTTCCGTGAAACCAGAGAAACCAAAATGCTTCGCAAAACGGACAACCGCAGAAGGTTGCACGCCGCAGTGGTTGGCAATGCCCTGAATTTTCTCCAGTCCAACCAGGTCGCGATGCTGCTCAATGTAAGTACCAATGACTTGCAATTGCTTGCTCAACTGGGGGTGCTGACTGACCAGTCGGCTCAAGAATTCGTCTACGGGATTCTGCGGTTTCTTCGTTTTCATGGTGGGGGGGTTCTTAGCGCGCTGCGCGTTGTCCTTGCTACTTTATGGGTGAATGTAACGCCTAAATGATTATCATAGAAAATATGTTCTGTAGGTGTAAACGTTAGAAAACTATTTCTATTTGGTTGCTATCATCCGTTTGCGCCGTACCCAAAAGGCCTCAAGCCTGACTTCAAATTTGCGCATTCCGATTTCGATCGACAACTTAAGACTGGAAATATTATGAAAAACTTTAGCGCACGCCCTGTCCTAAAGGTATTGGCCCTGGCCGCACTGCTTGCGGCAGGTGCTGCTCATGCAGGAGGACGTTATGTGCTGATTAGCCATGCGCCCGACTCCGACTCCTGGTGGAACACGATCAAGAACTCGGTCAAACAAGCGGGCGAAGACTACGACGTGACCGTGGATTACAGAAACCCACCTAACGGCGACCTCGCTGATATGGCCCGCTTAATCGAGCAGGCATCGGCACAAAATGTGGATGGCGTCATAGTCACCATTGCGGACTTCAACGTATTGCAAGGCGCCATCAAGCGTTTAACCGACAAGAACATTCCTGTCATTACCATCAACTCAGGTACCACCGAGCAGAGCGAAACGCTTGGCGCAGTCATGCACGTGGGTCAACCCGAATTTGAAGCAGGCAAGGGCGCCGGCATGCGTGCCAAAGCGGCTGGCGTGAAAAGCTTCTTGTGCGTGAACCACTACGCAACCAACCCCGCGTCGTTTGAACGCTGCCGCGGTTTTGCCGAGGCCATTGGTGCCGACTTCAAGGCCAGCACCATTGACTCCGGCGCAGATCCAACTACCGTCGAATCTAAGGTGAGCGCCTACCTGCGCCGCAACCCAGGCACCGAAGCCATTTTGGCACTAGGCCCAACCTCAGCTCACCCAACGCTTAAGGCGCTAGAAAAAGCTGACAAAGCCGGAAAAATTTGGTTTGCGACCTTTGACTTATCTGAAGAGATCAGCGAAGGCATCAAGTCGGGCACCGTGCAATTTGGTATCGACCAACAGCCGTACTTGCAGGGCTATATCCCCGTCGCAGTGATGGCTGAAATGCAAGCCATGCACACAACCGACCTGAGCAAAGTTGCGGCGGCCATTCAAGCGAACCCCAAAACACAAGCGCGATTCGAAGAGTACGGCCTGGCACCCGCCTTTGGTCCTCGGCATATTGGCTCAGGCCCCGGCTTTGTGACCAAAGAGACGCTNCCCAAAGTTGAGAAGTACGCCGGTCAGTACCGCTAATCAAGTGGGTG
>JGI26086J50260_1001626_pt1 | contig 12899 bp, 11 predicted proteins | sample SaaInl3SG_22_DNA_FD_50260 | JGI IMG/M metagenome (IMG submission 50260)
GATGGCCGTGTAGCTCAACTGGATAGAGTACTTGACTACGAATCAAGCGGTTGAAGGTTCGAATCCTTCCTCGGTCACGAAGAGCAAACAAGCTCAAAGCCTGCAACGAAAGTTGCAGGCTTTTTTTATGCCCAGAACCACGCGATGCTTGCATCAAAGTGGGGTGGGCATAAAAAAAGAGAGCAGCGCGAAGCGCTGGCAGGCTTTGCGCTGGTTTGTTCGGAATTCGGATAAAGAAGGATCTTTTGAACGAAGTGAGAAAAATCCTGAAGTCGAGCAGTGAACCACGCGAAGCGCGGCTGGCTTTTTCGTCTAATCTATTCGGGCTGGTTTATACCTCCACATCCATCAAATCCGTTACTACATGGTAACGCGGATCCTCNATGGAGCTCTGAATATATTTNNCGAAATTTGGATTGGCTTTTTCTAAAATGGCCGTACACTCGGGACTCAGGTGAGTCAGTGTAACTTCTTTTCCTACCGCGATGTATTTATCTATGACACGCTCTATAGCCTCGATACCACTGTGGTCACTCACGCGGCTTTCAATAAAGTCAATTTCTATTTTCGCCGGGTCCTCTTTAATGTCAAATTTCGATGCAAAACTTTGTGTAGATCCAAAAAAGAGCGGTCCCCAAATCTCATATACTTTAGTACCATCTTCTTTGATGCGTTTGCGAGCGCGAATTCGAATGGCATTTTCCCATGCAAATTTCAACGCACTCATAATCACACCTGCAATTACGGCAATGGCTAAATCTTGCCAAACGGTAATGGCACTTACGGCGATAAGAACAAAGGCATCAGCCATTGGGATTTTACGCAGAATACGGAAGCTGGACCAGGCAAAGGTGCCTATCACTACCATAAACATGACACCGACCAAAGCTGCGATAGGTATTTGCTCAATCAATGGTGCGCCAAATAGAATGAATGAAAGTAAACCTAGTGCTGCAACAATGCCTGAAAGTCTGCCACGGCCGCCAGAGTTTACGTTGATAATACTCTGACCAATCATTGCGCAGCCGCCCATTCCTCCGAAGAGTCCGTTAATTACATTCGCAGAACCTTGTGCAATACACTCTCTATTTCCTGAACCGCGCGTCTCTGTCAAGTCGTCTACTAAGTTCAGTGTCATTAGAGATTCGATAAGTCCAACGGCGGCTAATAAAAAGGCCGTGGATAAGACAGTACCCCAATGTCCTTTTATGGTATCAAAAAGATTGAAAATCTCAAATTGAAAAGTGGGCAATCCGCCTTTTAGGCCTTCACCGCCTCCTTCACGAATGAATGAGCCCACGGTACTTACATCAAGCCCAGCNCCAATGGTGATTGNTGCGACCACAATAATTCCTGCAAGTGCTGCTGGAACCACCTTGGTTACTTTTGGCAGTAGCCACATAATGGCCATAGTAAGTCCTACAAGCCCTAACATGGTATATAATTCACCGCCTTGAATCCATGAAGCTTCCCCATTTGAAACATGCTTAAAGAGGCTCAATTGGCTTAAGAAGATTACAATAGCTAAACCATTCACGAAACCCATCATTACTGGATGGGGGATGAGGCGTACGAACTTTCCTAATCTAAACAAGCCTGCAAGGATTTGAATAGCACCTACAAACAAAAGGGTAATGAACAGCCAGTACAAGCCGAGGTTGGTTATGGGGCTTGCCAAAGTTTCGCCAACTGAATTGCCTTGTTGAATCAAATGTACCATAACCACAGCCATTGCGCCAGTGGCTCCAGAAATCATGCCTGGACGTCCTCCAAACAACGAGGTGATTAAACCCATCATGAACGCACCATAAAGCCCTACAAGCGGATCAATTCCTGCAACAAAAGCAAACGCTACTGCTTCTGGCACTAGAGCAAGTGCTACAGTAATTCCGGATAAAACATCATTTTTTGGATTGCCGATGAAATTGTTGAAGAGTCGTTTCATAGAAAGGGTATGCTGTTAAGCGGGCAAAAGTAGGTGTTCTTAAATGAAAAGAGCGGCCGTTGGCCGCTCTTATTTAGTTCTTTAGAGAATGTTTTTACATCTTGTGACGCTCTTTAAGGTCGTCTACCAGTAGTTTTATCTCTTTCAAATCATTCTCGTCGCCTCTGCTGAAATCTAGTCGCAGCGTAGCATTGTAGAGATCTTCCGCTTTGGTGAATTCTTTGCTCAAGGCGCAGGCTAAGAGTAAATTCTTGTAGAGGTCAGGAATAACTTTTTTGTTGATACGTGCTTTTTTATCGTCCATGTCGCCTTCTTCTAGAGCTGCCTCCCAAGCTGCTATTGCGCTCGAGAGCTTTGCTTTGGCTTCGTCGGCACGAGAGGTCAACATGTTGTACCCTTCTTTTGCATCAAACATGGCATTTTCTAGATCGTCGTAATCTCCTTTTTTGTTCTTAACAAAGATGATTTCAACGTCACGCTTTTGCTCTGTGGTTCCTAATTTATCGTTGAGCATCCAATTGATAGTACTCATGTTGTCTTCTACAATTTTTGGCTGAAGATTTTCAACGAGAGTGTTTGCGTTTGCACTAGGGTGCGAACGAGTTTCATCTGCAGATGCATACAGCTTGTAGTCAGCAATGCTGGCCGGTACTTCATCAAAAATGATGCTGCCGTTGGGATGTACTGCCCGCAAGGACATGCTGTGGCGGTAATTAAACTCCCAGTGGGTTTTGACGATGGTTTTCTTTGCTTTAGTTTTTGAATCTACTTGAGTATATTCTTTCTTTTTGACCACCGGGTCATCATTTTCGAACCCAAAGAGGTGCACTTCAATCTGCACGCCGTTGGGATCTTGGTCTAGGCCCTCAATGCGACAGTAGGTACTGGCTAATTGTTCCCCATTGAACACCTTTTGATGCGCTACTTGACGCTTGTAGGGTTTCGAGGGTGGGTAATAAGATCCTGGAGGTGTAGGCTTGCTATTTTCTAAAACCTGTTTTTCAATGATTTTACCCATTGTGCCCTTACTGTTCCAGTCTTCAAGGGCTTTCTCGTATTCTGCATAACGCTGATCGTAAACCGCCTTCGCCGCGGCTTCTTTTTCAGGGTATTCTGCTAGCGCTTGTTGGTATTCTTCTTCAGCTTTCGCTAATTCAGCATTGATTTCCTCTTCGTAATCCAAAATGACCTGGCTAGTGTAGCCCATACCTTCTTCTAAATGAACTAGAGGTGGCTGGATGTAAGAAACACTCATTTTTTCCTTCTTCATATTTTGACCAAAGGAGATGCTAACGGAAAGCAGCAATGCTGTAGAAAAAATATTTTTCATAGGTTTTTTTCAATTTTAACGTTCCGAAGATAATCAATGGAATTGGGCTGTCCAATCATTGCCTTATCCTATTCTAAAGTACTGCGATGCATCAAAAAAAAGCGCCCTTGTTCGGGGCGCTTCAAGTGCGAAATTGACTTTTATTTTGCTGCGAGCGCAAGGCGCTGTTCCGCTATTTTCTGATCGCTTATAAAGTCGTCGAATTCGACCAATTTATCCAGAATACCGTGTGGGAATATTTCAATCACTCTATTCGCGACCGTCTGGTTGATAGTATGGTCATGCGAACTGAACACTAGTGTTCCCTTAAAATCACGCATTCCGTTGTTGAGCGCTTGGATACTTTCAAGGTCAAGGTGGTTAGTGGGTTCGTCCAGGAACAAGAGGTTGGCTTGCTGTAGCATCATTCTACTGAGCATACAGCGCACCTTTTCGCCACCGGACAATACGCGTGCACTCTTAAATACTTCTTCACCAGAGAAAAGCATTTTACCTAAAAACCCGCGAACGAACACCTCGTCCTTATTTTCAGGCGAGTAGTCGCGCAGCCAATCCATGAGGTTGTCGTCGGTATCGAAATAGTCGGCATTTTCGTTGGGAAGAAAGGCCGAGCTAATGGTCTGTCCGTAAGAGAATGAACCGGCGTCCGCTTGACGCTTTCCTTCTAGAATTTCAAATAGTGCGTTTACTGCACGATGGTCATCTGCTAATAGTGCTACTTTATCTCCTCTATTTAGTTTGAAACTGAGGTTTTTGAAGAGAACTTCACCGGCATCATCGAATGCCGATAGACCATCAACTTCAAGAATCTGATCACCGGCTTCTCGCAATTGGTCGAAAATTATAGCAGGATACATGCGGGATGAAGCTTGAATGTCGTCCACATTGATTTTTTCCAACATCTTCTTTCTCGATGTGGCCTGCTTACTCTTCGATGCATTGGCTGCAAATCGGGAGATGAANTCCTGAAGTTCCTTGCGCTTGTCTTCAGCTTTCTTGTTTTGTGCCTGACGCTGACGAAGGGCCAATTGTGAACTTTCGTACCAAAACGTGTAATTACCTGTGTATTGCTTGATGCGTTTGTAATCGATATCGGCAATGTGCGTACAAACGGTATCTAGGAAGTGACGATCGTGACTCACCACAATCACTGTATTTCTNAAATCAATCAAAAAGTCTTCCAGCCAAGAGATGGTTTTTAAATCCAAATCATTNGTAGGCTCATCCAGGATTAAAATGTCCGGGTTACCAAACAATGCTTGNGCNAGTAAAACACGGACTTTCATGGCGCCCTCTACATCTTGCATGAGAGTGTAATGCATGTCTGTCCCAATGCCTAATCCGCTCAGTAGGTTAGCAGCGCTGCTTTCTGCGTTCCAACCGTCCATTTCTTCGAATTTTACCTCAAGATCAGCGGCTAATAGACCGTCCTCTTCATTGAAATCTGGTTTCATGTAGATGGCGTCCTTTTCTTGCATTAAGTCCCAAAGTGGCTTATTACCCTGAATGACAGTGTTTAATACTGTTTCTTCATCAAAAGCGAAGTGGTTCTGAGAAAGAACGGACATACGCTTGCCCGATTCCAGCGTTACATTTCCGCTGTTTGGACTTATTTCATTCGATAGAATTTTCAGGAAGGTAGATTTTCCTGCGCCGTTTGCACCAATAAGGCCATAACAGCGTTCGCCGTGAAATTTAATATTTACGTCTTCAAAGAGGACGCGCTTTCCAAACTGTAGAGTTACGTTGTTGACGTTGAGCATGGTACTTTCTTAATTTGGCGCGAAGGTACGATGTGTAGCGGTATTTAAAGAGCGAGGACCAAATAATCGGTTAAAGAGACAACTTATCTGTAATTAATTGGTTATCTTATACTTATGTACATACCTGTCTTTACACATCAGTTCCGCAAAACCATTGGCCGATATGCGCTTTACCTCGCAATCTTTAGCTTCATCGTCCATTTAATACTTCACTTATTCCGTGCCTACATTCCTGGAGGGATGGAAGCAGCTTTATTGCGGGACCCTACAAGTGCGATCTATACGCCGTTTTCCATACTCTTGGTCTATGAGGCGTATTTAATGATCTATTACCTCCGCAGATCCACAACAATTTATATTGCAAAACAATACGAGGTCATAGCCCTTATTCTCATTCGTGGTCTGTTCAAGGACATGGCGGTTTTAGATTTAAAAGTTGCCACTTGGAGCAGTCAACACAACCTAGAGTTTGCNGCAGATATTATTCTGGTCGTTATGGCATTTTACTTGGTGTATTGGTTTTACCGTTTAAGCGGAACTTACAAGTATGCCGACTTTGAAGCGATGGAAGAAAAGGAGATTGGCCCAAGACTGAAACAGTTTGTGCAGGCGAAGCACTACCTCTCGCTCCTTTTGTTTGTAGTCTTTATTGTCCTAGGAGCGCAAAGTTTATTTCTTTGGGTGGTTCCAACTTTTCAGAATATAGAGCAAGCGAATGTGGTCGCAGTAAATGCCATTTTCTTNGAAGAGTTTTANAACTTTTTAATCATTTCGGATGTCATTATCCTGCTTTTATCATTNCTGTATTCCGATAATTTCCCCGTCATTATTCGAAATTCNAGTTTCGTTATTTCGACGGTTCTATTAAAACTTTCTTTTACCGCGGAAGGCCTGTTGAGTCANGCCTTGATCCTNCTTGGNATTGGATTTGGCGTGTTGATGTTACACGTNCACAATAAGTATAAGGCCNTGAGCTAATCTAGATTTGTATTTTTATTCTACCTAANACATNACGCCGCAATGAATACAATCGAAGTCGTAGCAGCCATAATCGAAGTAGAAGACTTGGTTTTAGTNGTACAACGAAAAGAAAATGAAAANGCCTATAAAAGCCTGAAATGGGAATTTCCTGGGGGAAAAGTAGAGGAAGGCGAGCGCCCGGAAGATGCTGTGGTTCGCGAAGTTAAAGAGGAGTTACAAATAGACATTGAACCGGTAGAACCTCTCGGAAGAGTGGTTTATGAGTATCCGGATGTCAAAGTTGACCTCACACTTTTTCATTGCGCGCTCCGAGCTGGGCTACCCATTATCAGCGAACACAATGAGCTTCGTTGGTCTCACAAATCCTTACTGTACACTTTTGACTGGTCTGCTGCTGATCGTGAGATTTTGCAACTCGCCGGGTGGTTGGATTAATTAACCGTGATGACTTTGGTTCGATAAGGTGTGCCACTGCCGTTTAGGTAAAATTCAAGCTTGAAAGTACCCGATTCGAAGCCTACACTCAAATCGGCATCTAAACCCAANGATGTATAGGTCTGACTGAANGAATTGGCATCATAGCTTGATACTGCCCAATTCTGACCACTGCCTAGACTGTAAAACCANCAATAGGTGCAAGACCCTCCAATTTTCACTATTTTCACAGATAACCCTACACATTCGTTTGGACGTTTTGCCGCAAAGCTATAAAACTGGTTAGCCGTCGAATAAATGCTGTCTACATCGTTAAGAAGGTTGGTACCGGCCAATCCTGTTTCTGGATAATCGATAATGTCCTCTCCAGTAGTATGTGTTGTATTGAGTAGATAGTTGGTAATGTGCTGACCGAAATTGGGTACGGATACTGTAATTCCTAAATCTAGGTAGCGGTCTACTATGTTTTGTTTAATGGCATTCGTGTCTATCACTGCAGCGTGGGCGCGAAGTTTAGCTCCTAGAGTTGGGCTGTCTAACGTTCCGTCCATTCGTATGTCTGTGGTAATGTTAGCCATTAAATCTGAAAATTCACTTACGGAGCGATACCCCTGAAGTATGGAGGTGATTGCAATAAGNACTCCGTCGGCGTAGGAGCTGTTTGCGATGTCTAGTAGCTGCGATGGAGGGAAGTTTTGTGTGGTATCTATTTCAAAGATGGCCAGTACTTCATTCATGGCTTTTGCTTTAGCGCTTGTGAAATCCATTCCACCTGCCACTAGATATTCAATTCGTGCTTTCTCTAAATGAGTGATAGTATTCACATTTGCGGGTCCTGCGCTCGTCAAATCTAAAACGGCATTCAGTGTGATCTGTGCTGCGGATTGTTCGCCGCAAACCTCGTTGAAATAGAAGCCATCTGCACGAAGACTTACGAAACTAAAAGGCAGTTGAAGGTTGTTGAAACCGAAATATCCAGAATTGTCTAAGATTTGGGTATTGAACGTCCCGCCTAGCGGCGTAAGATTTGAATCCAATGCTGAGGCAAGAACAGAGCTACCGTTTAAGAAAGGCCCTTTTTGGACATTACCTGCAATAGTAAAAGTGCTCAAACAGGGTGGGCAATCGCCACCACAATCTACACCAACTTCACTACCGTTCTGGACACCATCTACACAAGTAGCAGTGGGTTGCGGATCTTCACAACCAATTAAAAGCATTAAGAGAGCGAACAGGGAAAGGGGTTGGTACGATTTCATCTTTTAGGCTTGTCTGAGTTTTTAAGGTAACGTGGTGAATACTTGATTGTTCATGAAAAAAAAGGGGGGCCGCATTGCGGACCCCCGAACATACCTACAACTAATGCTTAACTCATTAATGTAGAATTTGAAACTTTGCCGCTTGCCGTGTACCGTCTTCAAAGATGAGGCCCAACAAGTACCATCCCGTTTTTTCAATGGAGAAGGTGGAGCCAGAAGAAGAGCGTACCGTGCGACCCAGTGCATCGAAGACTTCGAAGCTTCGAATAGGCTTATCGGTTTTTAAGGTGATGCGTTGACCCATTTTCGCGGGGTTAGGATATAAAGCAATGCTTGATACTTCGGCTATTTCTGGAACTGCGAGTGTAAAACAAGCATCTGCAGTCACGTATTGACGCATATTCCACGGCGCTTCACAATCATTCATATAGCCTTGACCCGAATTCCATGAAGCCAGCATGGTCATCCAGGGTTGGTCAGTGACGATAGGACCGCGCATCTGGCCACCGGCGATAGTGGTTTGAAGCGTATCGCCATTGCCCATGCAGATGCGACGAGCAACCGGGTCGTTATCCCAAGCTGCAGCCATTAAGCTATGCAGTAAACGGGTCCCTAACCAATAATCCAATGCATCGTGCTTCGTTACATAGACACTGAATTGGGACGAATCATTGTCCCAAGAATTGGTGGTAAAGTGCGTAGCCCAATAAATGTAGTTGTTCACGGTATCTCCGCGTATGATCATGAATTCTTTATTCGAATCGGGTACCCCCATGAAAAGATACATATCAATCAAAGTGCGCGGGTCCGGGACCTGGTCCCAGTCGGATAGCGTCATTAAGTACAATACGTCGTCTGGCATCGCTGCAAGACCACTATCGCTTTGTGTAGCGCGGTCGTTAGGCCAATCGTCCATCCAGCCGAAGAAACTTGCACCTGCATCTGCCCATGCAAACCTGCCGTTTGCCCCCCAACCGTCGTTGATGTACTTTTTTAAGCTCAACCAGTTGGTTACACCAGCTCCTTGACTCATCCCATGAATGCCAACTCTTGAGGTATCAATAAGATTCGGATATAATTTAATGACCTCATCAAGCATATAATAGGCACAGCCGTATTCATTGGTCCCATTGTATTGCATGGTTACACTCACGTAACCGTTGCTGGCTACAAATTCGCGATCTAGTTTACTCTCATGCCAGTAAACACTGTCTGTAAGGTTCTCATTCGAAGCACCAGGAAACCGAAAAACAGTTGGAAGAATTCCTGTTGTATTCGTAGGGTAGGTAATAATGCAGCGAAGAGTATCGGTACATTCGTACGTGGAATCGGGGACTAGGTGAAAGAGATGACTTTCGAATGGAATGTTTCCGAATGATCCATAGCCTGAGGTTATTTTCGGAATCGGTCCCTCGTAAGCGAACTGAGCAGAAACTAAAACCGGTAGAAAAAATAGAACTAAGAGCCTTTTCATAATTAGTGTACGATAAAGGTTCCTCTATGATTTGTTCCCGTCTCAAACTGGATGTCTAGGACATAAAGTCCTGAACGATCTAGTGTGAATATGTCATTTTTAGATTCCATAATGAGTCGACCTAATTCATTGTAGACTCGAATTCGCTCCACTTTAACGTCGGATCTAATGGTAATCATTTGACCTATTGCTGCAGGATTCGGGTATATATTGAAGTCGTCGTAGTCGTCCACTTCTGGCAGATTAAGCGTGAAGCAAGCATCGGCAGTAACGTATTGACGCATATTCCAGGTCACCTCGCAAGGATTCATATATCCACTGCCGGAATTCCATGATTCAAACATGGTCATCCATGGAGTGTCTGTAACGATAGGTCCTCGAAGTTGGCCGTTTGCGTAGGTGGTTTGCAACGAATCTCCATTTCCTAGACAAATGCGGCGGGCAAGGGGGTCATTGTTCCAAGCGGTTTCCATAACTGCGTGTAGCATACGTGTTCCGAACCAATAGTCCAATGCATCGTGTTTGGTGATGTACGTTGTAAACTGGGTGGAATCTCTTGCATAGGTGCTTTGGGTAAAGTGACTGGCCCAGTAGATATAATTGTTGACGGTATCACCTTTAATGACATAAAATTCTTTGTTCGAATCCGGTACACCCATAAAGTTATAGATGTCTACACCCGTTCTAGGATCTGTTGTATTGTCTAGGTCGTGCATTGTCATGAGATACAATACATCATCCGGCATGGCGGCTAATCCGCTATCTGTCTGGCGTGTGATATCGTCGGGCCAATTCTCGTGCCAGCCTATAAAACTTGCCCCGGCATCGGGCCAAACGAATCGTCCATTTGAGCCCCAGTTACGATCATTATACATTGTCAAAGAAAGCCAGTTTGCTATCCCCGCACCCCAGCTGTAGCCGCGCATACCCATTCGTGTGGAATCCACAAGATTGCTGCGGCTTTTCATTAGTTCCGTTGTCCATAGATAGGCACAGCCTTCCTCACTTCTAGCGGCGCTGCTGTATTGAGCAGTTGCAGATACGTAACCATTACTCGCTACAAACGTTTGGTAAAACTCTTGGGATTTGAAGTAGTTCGAATCGCTAACGTCTACATAGCTACCTCCCGGGAAGGAAAGTAATACAGGTAGGGGCCCATTTGCATTGTAGGGGTAGGAAATGATGCCTCGAACAGTGTCGTTACATTCTAGAAGTGAATCTGGATTTACGGTGAAGAATTCATGTACAACACTGTCGTTACCAAAGGATCCGTAGCCGTTAGTTATGGCGGGAATGGGGCCCTCAAACGCGAATTGCGCCGAAAGAGGGAGTGTAAAGAAAACCCCAAGCACCAGCAGGTGCTTGAGGTTTGGTTTTGTCCAGCAATCGAACATGGCTAGTGGGTTACAATGAATTCTTCCCTAAGGATTCCTTTGCCTACATCTATGGTAAGCCAGTAATTTCCTGAAGGGAGATGAGAAACATCTATATCTAAAGCATTGGAAGCGGTTTTGTTGAAGGTGACCTCCATTTCATTACCAATGATATTATAAATCGTGATTTGTGCTTGAAGATCGTCATTAACAACAGGCTGGTTGAAGTTGAGGTGCACGTAATCGCTCGTCGGATTAGGCGAGAGGCTCATCGTAGCGATCGGTAAATCTTCAATGCCTGTGTAGTCTTTAAAAACACGAACGTTATGGCAGAAGCCAAACGTATCAATAGCGGGGAAGGAAAAGATATTTCCTGTTATTTGGTACCAGCTCGTCCAAAAGCCACTTTCAACCCCAACGCTAGGGATATAGTATGTGGTATCAGCAAGGGTAGGTGTACCGGATAATTTAATACACGTTTTATTCGCCGGTCCGGGATAAAAAACGGAATCTGCCGCATCCCAGGTCAGCCAGGAAGGAATGGCCGTGGTGTACAAAAAGGCAGATTGAACGGTTTGTACGAGCAATCCTCCCGATGGGAAGGTATCTCCTAGCATTCCTGTTAGTGTAGCCTCAAATGGTTGACCAACAACTGCTGCAAGATTCATCATGGGTTGCGTACTGTCACACGCAAAGGATGGAGTTTCTCCGTTGACCCACATCCCAGACCATTCTAATGAAGGATAGCCGAGAGGTCCTAAAGATGGTACGGCCGTATCAGGCGTACAGATTTGTGCATAAGATTGCATGCCGAAAATGACACATAATACGAGTAGAATTCTTTTCATAAATCGAAAGTTTTATTAGTTGATTAGACGAATTTCATAAAGGAAATGCGCCTCGTTGTTTCAAATTGTCCAAAATGAATACCGCTGGTTTTAGTTGATACGGTAGTAATGACCTGAAAAACAGTAATTTGAGATATTTGCCTTCAGTGTTTTGCTAATTCGCTATATTCATGCCACAAGACGTTTCATTTTGACTCAACAACCTTTACATACCGCTGAAATCCTCAATATTCTAAAAGAATTATTACATCCTGATGACCGTATAATGCTGGCAAATGCGTCGGAAGAATTGGTCTTCGAAAAAATTTCGCTTCCCCAAGGGGCGATCAAATCGAAACTACCAGATTTGAATAATCACATTACGCTTGTACTAAAGGGTGTTATTGGTGTAAGTCATCGATTGGAAACGCTGTTGAATTGGTCTCATTTTTATACCACGGGTGATTTACTGTTTAACCTAGAAATACACGAAGAGCTCAATCGAATGGAAACTAAATGGCACGTTTTAGAGGATACTGTTTTGTATTCCATTAATACCAATGTGCCGGATGAGCATCCACTTAAGAAATTGATGGTAGCATTTAAACTTCAACGTTCGCTGTTGTGTAGTTATCAATACCAACATTACATTAATAATCACGGTTTGGACCGGCACGAATATTCCGTAAAATGGATACGTGAACACAGTAAAATAGCTGCGGCTTTACCGCGGCAAGAATTGGCGAATTTCTTAGGCATTTCAAATTCGTCGCTTAAAACCTTTCTTAAAGAAGCTTTGACCGATGCCTAGATCAAAAACAGAAGTAATTGCTGCACGATTGGCTGATATGACCGGTTTACCGGAGAAGTTTCCCGACTTTCTCTCCTTCGGTACGCTATTCGAGGGGCCTTTTCATTTTACCCCGGGTGAACAAATATGGGGATCCGGTCAAAAAGACGGATACGTCTGGTTCATTCAGGCGGGGTACGGTTTTGACAAAGTGAATCTTGAAGACGGAACAACCATGCTCAATGGGATGATTGAGCCGGGACTTTTTGTTTGTGACGAAAAGAACTTGATGTGGGGTAAGCTAACTGCAAGCTCTGCGAAAATGTATACCCATACTACTGCGTACCGATTATCTGCAAAAAATTGGCGTGACTTCGTTTATTCCCATCCTCAGTTTCGTTCGATTCTGTATCGAATAAATGCGCACTTCCTTCAAATGCGAAAACTGCGTTTGATCAAGCTGAAACATCAGGATAAAAAAGCCTATTGGGAAGAGACTAAAGCACGGTTTCCTGGAATAGAGTTGTATTGTACGCAAACTGAGATTGCGAGTTACTTCGGTGTTTCAAAGTCTACGATGCACCGCATCATGAAATAGCCGTATCTTTTCAATCTATGAAGTACATCCTTCCTTGGGGCCTGATCTTTAGTCGGGTTCTTTCTGCTCCGTTGGTTATTTATCTTGCTATGTTACCAGATGCATGGGTGGGGCCTGTGGTTGT
>JGI26086J50260_1001629_pt1 | contig 12889 bp, 16 predicted proteins | sample SaaInl3SG_22_DNA_FD_50260 | JGI IMG/M metagenome (IMG submission 50260)
CCTCAACCATGATCACAACGCAACAAACCGGAGCCATTATGACTGTTGAAATCAACCAACCGATCCCAGCATTTGCTGCAGAAGCCACATCAGGCCTCAGTGTCACCTCTGATAGCCTGACTGGGCACTACAGCGTCTTGTATTTTTATCCCAAAGACTCGACACCCGGATGCACCACAGAAAGTCAGGATTTTAGTGCCCTACATGGCGAGTTTCTCGCGCTCAATTGTCAAATTTTCGGTGTTTCACGAGACTCGTTGAAAAGTCATGAAAATTTCAAAGCGAAATATGCGATGCCGTTCGAGCTGATCTCCGACCCAGATGAGACGCTGTGCGAGCTGTTTTCAGTGATGCAGTTAAAGAATATGTATGGCAAGCAGGTCCGCGGCGTTGAGCGCTCTACGTTTTTGCTTGGACCCGACGGTGTGTTGCTCGCGGTGTGGCGGAAAGTGAAGGTGCCAGGTCACGCAGCAGAAGTTCTTGAGACCCTCAAAGCGTCGCTCTAGGCTTTCTTGATTCGGTAGCAAAATACCGGGGTATCCGTGCTTTCGATCAGCTGGTGCCCCGTCTTCTGACAAAACTTTGGGATATCACGACATGACACGGGATCGGTTGCCAACAACTCGATCTCATCCCCTGAAGCAAGTTCCACCAACGCCACCTTGAGCTTTAATAAAGGCAAAGGGCATTTCAGCGATGTGCAGTCCAATCTGTGCATAAGCATCCTGTTACAATGCCATCAGTATACTTGAGAGATTCTGATGCGACGACTGAGTCTACTGATTTTCCTGGCCTGCCTGTTCGGGCCCCTCGAGGCGAAGGCGATCTCCGCGACCGATCTTGCCACACGCGATGGTGAAGTCGCCTTTGGCGAGGCTTGGTTACGCAGTATGCGTGGCCGACTGGGCGAGCGCATCGACCCATTCTGTATTGATGTCCTCGAAACGTGGTTGATTCGTCTGAGAAACCACTATCCACTGGGCGATATGCCACTGAAGGGATTGTGTCTCAACCCTGAGGCCTTTAACGCCTTCGCAGCGCCGGGTGGGATCATTGGTGTCAACGCCGGAGTGTATCTGGACCTGACCAGTGAAGCGGAAATCATGGCAGTGCTAGCCCACGAGCTGGCGCACCTGTCGCAGCGTCACCACTACCGGGGCCTCAGAAACTCAGAGCGCGTCAGTGCCGGCACGCTTGCCACACTGGCTGGCATTGTGGCCGCAATTGCCACACGTCAAGGACAGGCAGCACAGTCACTGATCATGGGAGGTCAGGCTGCTAATGCGCAATCGGCACTTGCCTATTCCCGTGACTACGAGCGTGAAGCGGACCGCATTGGTGCGCAATCACTGGCCGATGCCGGGTACGACCCAACCGCAATGCGCAACGTGCTGGCAATCCTTGCAGAAAAGCAGTCACAGCTGACCGCTGACATGGCTTTCCTTAGCACACACCCGCTAGGGGTTGAGCGTCAGTCTGACCTGGACGCCCGTTTGACACGTTTGCGATTAGACAACACAGCGGTACCGATCCTTTCCGATACCGATTTCCAATTGTTCCGGTGTGTACAAACCGAGGGATTCGAGACCGCAGGCCGCGCAATAGATCCCGAAATGTGTACCCCACTGCGGGCACTCCTGTTGGACTATCGTGCCGATCGTTACCGTGACGCCTACACCGCCTTTCAACGGCTCCCAGCAGCGCATCGCGAGACCCTTACAGGGCTCGATCTAACTCTAGCCTTGGCAACCAAAGCCGGCGATTTCGCGGCGGCACAAGATGCCATCGATACCTTTGCGCTATTTTTTCCATCCTGGGTGACGCCGGTTGTGGGACAAATCGATCTGGCGATTGCAGAGGGTAAGACCAAACTGCCGCGTCAGTTTCGGGAAACTGCCGTCGCGCGACCTGATCGGATTGATCTGTGGCGTGCGCTGGCCCGGTTTGCTGAGGCCACCCGACAGAATCACCTGCTCTTTGAGGCGCGTGCCTGGGATGCGTTGATGCATGGCAAACAAGAAGCCGCGAAAACACAACTGACTCGCGCCCGCGAAGCGTGGCCCAAAACCCTCGACAGCCGCCCCTTAGATCGCCTTGAGACGGCGATTAGCGCTGCTGAGCGTTTGTAAACTCAAGCATTCTATTCAGCGAACGGACTGCACGCTGTCCAATCTCAGGATCAACGAATACCTCAGAGCTCTCTGGCCACTCCGTTAACAGGCGCATCAGTCCCTGCAATCCGTTCATCGCCATCCAAGGACAATGTGCACAAGACTGGCAGGTGCCACCAGCACCCCGAGTCGGCGCTTCAAGCAGCTGCTTTTCCGGCACAGCTTGCTGCATTTTGTAAAAAATACCTTTGTCTGTGGCGACGATAAAACGCGGATGCGGCAGCGATACAGCGGCCTTGATCAACTGTGACGTGGAACCGACGGCGTCGGCCGCTTCAACCATTTCTTCGGGTGATTCCGGATGCACCAACAATCCTGCATCGGGGTAGAGCGCCCGCAATTTATCCAAGTCGTGCATCCGAAACTCCTCGTGCACCACACATGCGGAGTCCCAGAGCAACATATCGGCTCCGGTTTTTTGTTGCACGTATCGACCTAAATACCGATCAGGCGCCCACAATATTTTCTCACCACGCTGATCCAGCTGCTCCACCACATCGACAGCGATGGATGAGGTCACCACCCAGTCAGCGCGAGCTTTGACCGCAGCTGAGGTGTTCGCATAGACCACCACCGTGCGATCAGGATGTGCGTCACACCATTCAGAAAAAGCAGCGATCGGGCATCCGAGATCCAAACTGCATGTCGCTTCTAAGGTAGGCATCCAAACCCGCTTATCAGGACTCAGGATTTTTGCTGTCTCTCCCATGAAACTGACACCGGCAACTATGAGCTCTGGGGCATCACAACGTGCGCCAAACCGCGCCATCTCGAGAGAATCCGCCACCAACCCACCGGTCTCTTCAGCCAGCTGTTGCAATAGCGGATCAACATAATAATGCGCGACCAACCGAGCCTGAGAGGCAATCAGCCGTTGCTTTACCTGATCATAAAGCCCTTCAGCGTCAATGTGACCGCGTGCGTTTTCTGCCAATGCATGTTCAAGGTAGGTGCGCACGTCGGCACGTGTGGCAATGTAATCGTCTGCGACATGCGTCATGGGACTTCCTTAAAAACAGCATGGGACTCGGGAGCAACGTGCCAGCAGCTCAACCGTTCGGCTTTTACGTCGCGCGGTATTATGAGGTGTATCCGCTCGCGCCTCAACGTCGACCTGCTCATCGGCCGCGGTATTTTCCTCGCGACAGGCGCGGTTGGAAATCGGATGGTTTGTCTTTCAACCAATCTATAAAACTGGCGATTTCTGGATGACCAGCAAGCGCCTGAACGCTTGCGAAGTGCGTTGCCAACTCCCGCTCACTTAGACACCGATGGACATGTTTGTGGCACGCAAGGCACAGCCATGCAATGCCCTCACGCATCGCCTCCAAGCCATGTAATCGCCGCAATTTGTCATTGCGATGCAGCCGCTTCGGAATCAAATGATGTTGGGTCAAGGGCACCGAGCGGGTGCAAAGCTCGCACGCATCAGGCCGTGTATGTTGCCGAGGTGATGTCCGCATCTAGGCCCTANTTNCGCCTAATCTGANTTTNCTANAAATTCTATTTTNTACCATTTTTNCTAATTTTNAAATTGAATTGATANNTTAAACAGAATAATNTTCGNCTCATGAAAGTAGATNCAAAAGATAAAGCAATTCTCAANGCCCTACAAAAAGACGGCACACTGAGCAATGCTGCCTTAGCAAAACAGGTCGACCTAGCCCCTTCATCATGCCTCAGTAGAGTCCGTAATCTGCGCAGTCGTGGGCTGATTCGGGGCACCCACGTGCACATCGATGCAGAACAGCTAGGCTACCGATTGCACGTGTTTGCCCACATCAAACTCGAGAATCAAACACGTGACACACTGAGTTATCTCGAAGGCATCATCAAAATGAACCCGAGGGTGCAAGAGTGCTTTCGGATGACCGGTGAATTTGACTACACCTTCCGCCTACTGCTCCGAGACACCCAAGATCTCGAATTCTTCCTCACCAATGAACTGAGCCGAGTGCCACACATCGCCTCAATTCGTACCGAAGTGGCGATGAAATGCNTAAAGCANCGGGCTGAGGTAGCACTTTAATCATCAGAGGCACACCGAAANCCGATATAGACCACTGCCGTCTCCGGTGGCTTGGTTGCTTGATCATTGCGGTGCATGCGCTCCGCCCCNTACCACCAACTGCCACCNCGGGTGATACGCTGCGTTGCTGAACCTCCATCNACCCACTCCCAGACATTGGCCCCCATGTCATACAACCCATTGACTCCAGGTTGGGTCGAACCCACACGCACCGGACCNAGACCCCGCATCAGTCGATCCGCATACCCCAAGTGTCCTGAGGACCCACACTCATCCAGACAGTTGGCACCGATTGGTCGATCTCCAGTTGGATAGGGGTAGGTCCTTCCATATTCAAAAGGCGCCGGTGGATCCGTTCGGTATTCTGTGTAGGCTGCTTGCATCCACTCAAGGTCAGTGGGCAAGCGGGCACCGCGCCACCGACAATACTGTTCAGCCTCTGCATAGGTCAGATGCACTGCTGGCTCGGCCGCGTCCGCTGGCGTACCGAACGGATGACTCCAGGTCCAACCCGACTTTTGCTGCCAACCGAATGCATACACTTCGCCACCGCCTGCACGCTCTGCCGCGCTGACAAACCCGGTGTCTTGAGCAAACTCGGCGAAAGCGCCCACAGAGACCTCAGTGCGATCAATTCGAAATCCGTCGATTGACTGCATCTCAGTCGCCGACACTGGAGCGGCGATCGCGAAATAAACCATTAATGCTCTGAAATTCACGGCCTTACCCTTCACAAATCTTAAGTCAAAAGCTTAGGGCACACCGCGCAGATTCAAGGGAATTGCCCGTGATCCGATTGATAGGACTTGAACAACACCGCAGAACAGTCGAGCATTACAACTTGGCATAATGGAGACCAAATGGGTTCAGAGTTCAAATGGGTTGCCGGATCGCTCGGGGCGGTGATTGCCTTTGGTGCGGCGCTACTGATTTACGGAATCATTGATTCAATGCCCGCGCCACCGCCGGCTAAGCCCACACTGGATGAATCCTCTGGCGCCATGATTAAGATCGACTCGTGGGAGTGCGTGACAGGCGAAGATGCCCGCGGTTCGATGTACCAATATTCAAGAAACAAACGAAACGGCGCCTCAGGTCCGGCCTCGCTTGGCTGCAAAAAGGAATAACCCACTCCATGTGCCGATGTTGCACCCTGCCTGCGCACCATGCTTGAACTTTCCCTTTTTGAATACGCACTGGTCGGATTGATTTTCGTATGGAGCGGCTTTGTTCGCAGTGGACTCGGGTTCGGTGGCGCGGTCTTGGCGTTGCCGTTTTTATTGCTGATCGTTAATGACCCACTGGTATTCCTGCCATTAATTGCAGTGCACCTCATCTTCTTTTCCACTCTGATTATGTGGCAAAGCCGACGACGCGCCACGACTAATGCAAGCCCCAGTATCAATTGGCCGTACTTGAAGCGCGCGATGCAGATTATGCTGCTGCCAAAGATCGCCGGAGTGATCGGTCTACTGACATTGCCGCCGGTGATCATGAGCAGTCTGATCTTTTTAATCGTCCTGGCCTATGCCATTGGCTACATCATTAATCGACCCGTCGCTATCACCAGACGTTGGCAGGAATACGGCTTTTTGGGGCTTGGAGCCTACATTTCCGGTACGTCACTCACTGGCGCACCGCTCATTGTCCCAGTGGTGGCATCGAAGGTCGCCAAACACGAACTGCGCAACACCCTGTTTGTGCTGTGGTGGATCCTAACGCTAATCAAGCTGGTGTCATTTGTCATTGCCGGCGTTGATTTGCAACTGATCCATCATCTGTGGTTATTGCCATGCGCATTTGTGGGTCATCTACTCGGCGAACGCATGCATCACTACCTTGTCAGCCAAGAAACAGCGACCTTTTATCGCGTACTTGGTCTGGCCTTGGTAGTGGTTAGTCTAACTGGCCTACTTAAGTCCTTGGCAGTTTTCTAACTCAGGTCGCCACCACCGGATAGATGGCCTCCTTCCAGGGGTGCTCTGGATGGTCCATCATCAGATCGACAAACACAGGTATCAGTGACCCCAAAATCGCCACACCGTCGTTGACCTGCGCGCGATTGACCTGACCAGCCCAAGTGGCGCCACCATGAATCATTTGATTGCGCAACACGTACAACCGGTCAAACAACTCATTGAGAACCCGCTCGGTATCCCTATCTGCCAGCGCCAGCTTCGCTTTCCGTACCGACGCATCCAGGCGATCAGACCAATCTTCATGCCCCTCAACCCCGTTTTGATGATTCCAAAATGGGCCGAATACATACTGATTTTCGAGAATCAACCGAATTTCATGCGGAAAACGGGTCCAAACAATGTCGTAGATCCGATCAGTCCGATCAAACGCCAAAAGCGTGCTCAAAAAGCTTTTAAAACGACCTTTCTCTGAGACGTGGTAGGCAATTCCGATGTCTTGCGAGTACGCAGAATTAAAGGCGATCCACAAAAAAACGAAAGCGGCATCCGGATCATCAGACTCTGCAGCGGCGCGCGTTAACCAGCTGATCGCACGATGCACACGCAGCCCAAGACTGTCAGGGAAGGCTTCCCGAAGCTGGCGTTGTTTGCGTTTTAGCTGGCTCGCTTCATCGTGGCTAAGCATCTCGACTCCTTCGCAGCAGGACGTTGCATCATTCAGTCAGGCACTGCGCCTTGGTGTGATACTGCACCAGTTGATAGACCGAGGGAATCTCGCAGCGACGTGGCGCCGGCGGCAGTGTCACATGTTTTGGCGCTTGGATTCGAGTGGTCATCGCCGGACGCGGGTCGGTTGTCACACGATACGCGGGAATCTTGCGAATCGTCGTGGTGGGCGTACAAACCACACGTAGATGTTGCGCCGTATGTGGGTTGCCATCGTGGTCGAAATGGTAACTGCGGCATGCCGCCTGAGCGGGTACTGACCCGACGATCGCCGTGAGACAGAGAACTCGTAGCGACCAAAACAACTCAGTTCACCCGCAGCTTTGGCATCATGAAGATACGGTGCGCATAAAATCCACTGACAAAAATAACCCCGGTAACGAGAACGGACCATGCACTGCCAGTTGATAAACCCGTGATCGCCTGACCGGTGTTGCATCCCAGTGCCAGAATTCCACCAATGCCCATACAGACGGCTCCGATGAAGTAGCGTCCGTGATCACGCGCCGACTCAAATGTTTGTAGACTGAACTCGCCACGCAGCACACTCATCACAAATGCACCCAGAATCACACCAGCGATCAAGGTGACGTTGAACGAAGGCTCAAGCCCAGAGGCTAACTGCACATAGGTCATCGCCTCGCCAATGGGAGCTACAAAGCTAAACGACATCGGTGCGATCGGATCAAAATCGTCGGCACCCAAGACCGCCGTGGTCGACCACGCACCGGCGATTAAGGTCCCAACTAGCAAGCCACCGAGCAGATTCCGAGTGAGACCAAATCGGAGCGCGCCATAGGCGAAGCCCACACTCACTACCGCAATCACAGGCCAGGCGATCGGTTCGATCAGGATAAACAAGGACTCAGTCGGCAGTTGCACCGTACCGGTCGCTTGCCAAGCCACTCGGGTTTCAGCGAATAATCCTTTAAAGGTTGCGTACGCTGTCACGCCAATAACCAACAAACCAAACCAGGCCCGCAAGTTACCTGTCGCCGCTAGCACCGTCAGTCGCGCCGGACAGCCGCGTGTTAGCATCATGCCAACAGCAAACATCGTGGCACCCAGCACCGTGGTCCACAACGACAAATTGGCCGGAAAATAGACCATTGATTCAGTACTGAGATGGCCATCCAGCAGCATCCACTGGGTCATCGGTAGGGCCACCAAAACCGCAGCAAACCACGCGCTCAGTGTCGAAAGACCCTGCCCTTCAGCCCAATCGGAAATTCCCCGCCGCACACAAAAGCGTGTTGCCTGCGCCACGGCACCATACAAAACGCCAAACACCAGCCCGACGAGAAGCATCGTGGTGCGTACATCCCATTCTGTCATGACTCTCTCCGATAAATTTGCGCGCATCCTAACATGACGTCAGTCTCTGAGTGACCTAGTTTCCCCGTTCTCAGGGGTCAGAACGAAGGTCGACAAACAATCGCACATGGATAGATCCGAAGTTTAGATGATCGGATGGTTTGGGCAATTCTCCAATGGCCAGATGGCCTTCACGATGTGGCTCACCTTGCTGTGCGTGTGGTTGGCTACAAGTGTGACCAATCACCTACTGGATCCTCAATCGGATGAAACCTTCTCCGATGTGGCAACCTCTGCTCCAGCCGGCACGGGGCGTGGTCTGCCACGCTGATCCAGTGCGACGAAGGTAAACAGGGCATCAGTCACCTTTTCACTTTCATCTCCATCGCGGGCGCGGCGCCAAGCCTCAACGCGAATCTTCATTGAGGTGCGGCCGACTGACTCCAGTTCAGCAAACAATGTCACCTCATCACCAACATACACTGGCTTTAGAAACTGAATGCCGTCGACCGAAATAGTCGCAGAACGTCCACGCGCCACGCGTGCAGCGGTATTACCGGCAGCAAGATCCATCTGCGCCATCAACCAGCCACCGAATATGTCACCGGCCGGATTGGTATCCGCTGGCATCGCAATCGTGCGGATCGCAGGGTTGTGTTTGGGTAGGGTCTCGGCCATGTCATGCTCCTTGCTTGCTTGGCAGTTTACTCTGAGATCGAAGCATCACCAATTGCCGCAGACAGTCTTGTGTCCAATGCAGGGTTCCACTAACTTTGCGGTCTACGTATAAAAAATTAAAAGGACTCGCCATGCAATTCCACTCACTGTGCAAAACCACCCTGTTCGCAAGCGCACTCTGCGCCAGTGCGGCAAGTCTGGCCGAGAGCGCCAAGATTGGCATGATTACGACCCTCTCCGGCGGCGGTGCATCGCTTGGCATCGATATCCGAGACGGATTTGAATTGGCTGTAAAAGAGCGCCAGGGCAAACTCGGCGGCGTCGACATTGAAATGCTTATCGTTGACGACGCCCGCAAAGTAGACAACGCCAAGCAAATCGCAACCCGCATGGTGCAACAAGACAAGGTCGACTTCATGACCGGGATTGTCTGGTCCAACCTGGCGATGGCGGTCATCCCGGGCGTCACTGCCGACGGCACCATCTACATCAGTCCCAATGCGGGCCCCTCGTTGTTGGCAGGCAAACGCTGCCATCCAAACTACTTCAACGTAGCCTGGCAAAACGACAACCTTCACGAAGCGATGGGTCAATATGTCACCGACCAGGGATACAAGAATGTCTACCTGATCGCACCCAACTACCCCGCTGGTCAGGACGCGTTGGCTGGCTTCAAGCGTTTTTACAAAGGACAGGTGTCGGCTGAGGTCTACACCAAGCTGGGTCAAGTGGATTACGCAGCAGAATTAGCCAATTTGCGTGCCGCCGCTCCAGATGCCGTGTTTTTCTTTTTGCCAGGCGGTATGGGAATCAATTTCACAAAACAGTACGCGCAGGCAGGACTGAAAGATGCGATTCCGTTGTTCGGTCCGGCCTTCTCATTTGACGAGGGAATTCTAAGCGCTGTTGGCGAGGCTGCGGTGGGCACTAAAAACACCTCGCAGTACTCACATGACCTTGATAATCCAGTCAATGCCAAGTTCGCCAAAGCCTTTACCGACACATATGGTCGCAAACCATCACTGTACGCATCCCAAGGCTACGATGCCGCGTTGTTAATCGACAGTGCACTGAGTCAGGTAGGCGGTGACTTTAAAAACACCGACGCCGTTCGAGCTGCCCTGAAGAAAGCCAACTTCGCCTCAGTCCGGGGTGATTTCAAGTTCGGCAACAACCAACATCCGATCAAAGCATCTACGTACGCGAAGTGGTACAAGAGAATGATGTGGTCACCAATCGAGTGATCGGCACGGTCTTCACCGAGCACCAAGATGCCTACGCCACCGAATGCGCAATGTGATCTCACCTCAGATTGTGCCGAGCGGCTGCTCGGCCAATCCCACTGAGTGATGCTGTTTCTCGAGCAACTCTTTAACGGCATCCAGCTTGGCATGATGCTGTTTTTGATGGCAGCAGGTCTGACGCTGGTGTTTGGCATCATGCATCTGATCAACTTAGCGCACGGCTCACTGTACATGGTGGGTGCCTACGTCACTGCCACAGTTGCGATGGCCTCGGGGTCATTCTTTGCGGGGCTTCTGGCCGGCTGTATCGCAGCCGGGCTGACCGGCGTGTTGATCGAGATCCTGGCGATGCGTCATCTTTACCACCGCGACCATCTAGACCAAGTGCTGGCGACCTTTGGCATCATCTTGACCGCCAATGAGGCAACAAAAATCGTCTTTGGACCCCAGGCATTGTTTTTAAATCCACCCAACTGGCTGATGGGTACCGTCAATTTATTGCCTGAAACGCCCTATCCCTCCTACCGCTTGTTTGTTATCGCAGCCGGTGTGGCCGTGGCGTTATTACTACGTCATATCATCACCCACACACGGATTGGCATGCTGATCCGTGCCGGTGCCACGCACCGCGAGATGGTTGGCGCGCTCGGCGTCAACATCAAGTTGCTCTTTACAGCTGTCTTCGCGCTTGGAGCAATGTTGGCAGGATTGGCCGGTGGCCTTGCGGGACCGATGCTGGCAATTGAGGTGGGCATGGGGGAACAAATCCTAATCCTGACCTTTGTGGTGATTATTATTGGCGGCATCGGCTCGGTAAAAGGTGCCCTCGTGGCTGGCCTACTGGTGGGCGTTGTCGATACCCTCAGTCGTGCTTTTTTGCCGGCACTCTTGAAAACCAGTCTACCTGCNGCGACAGCTGATGCGGTTGCGGGTTCAGTCTCCAGCATGGCCATCTATGTANTGATGGCATTGGTGTTAATCGTCCGACCAGAGGGGCTATACAAAGCCTATGGCACTTAGACAGATGGCACCTAAACCCCAGACAACTCGAGTATCGCGTCGCGTCGTTATCCACGGAGTCGGCTTGGTGCTGTTGGTGGCNCTGCCATGGATTGCCGAAGCTCTNGATGATCCGTTCTGGATCAGCATCGCCACACGAATGCTTATCTATGGATTGGCCGCCATGAGCTTGGACTTGATTCTTGGCTACGGCGCCATGGTGAGCTTCGGTCATGCCGCTTTTTTCGGTATTGGCGCGTATGTGGTGGGCATCTTGACGCATCATGTGTTCTACGCTGAGGTAATTGCCTTTTTGCCCGGGCAGTGGGAAGGCAGTGTCAGTGCATGGGTCCAGTGGCCGCTGGCCATGCTGGTGTCTGGATTAGTCGCCTGTGTGATCGGTGCGTTAAGCCTCAGAACGCAGGGCGTGTATTTCATCATGATCACCCTGGCATTCGCGCAGATGTTGTACTTCTTCATGATTGGACTGCCTACCTACGGCGGTGAAGACGGTCTGAATCTTTGGATGCGCTCAGAAATCCCTGGGTTAAACCTCAATGATCCTTGGCACTTTTACTACGTTGTGTTGGCGCTGTTATTGGGCTGGCTTGGTCTCAGTCAACGGATTGTTAACAGCCGCTTTGGTCGGGTGCTTACTGGTTGCCGACAAAACGAGGCACGCATGCATACGCTTGGCTATCCGGTCACACGCTACAAATTGACTGCTTTCGTCATCTCTGGGATGGGTGCTGGACTTGCCGGTGCACTGGCGGCCAACCAAACCGAGTTTGTCAGCCCGGGGCTAATGGCCTGGAGTACCTCAGGCGAATTGATGGTGATGGTAATCCTCGGTGGCATGGGGACTCTGGTTGGTCCGATTTTCGGGGCCATCGTGTTGCTGACACTAGAGGAAGTGTTAGCCGGTATCACCGAGCACTGGATGGTGATCCTCGGACCCATTTTGATCGCTGTGGTGCTGTTCGCGCGCGGAGGCCTATATCGCGCCCTGATTGGTGGACGGCATGATGACTGAACCCCTACTGCAGGTCCGTAAACTCTGTAAATCCTTTGGCGCCATTACTGCCTCAGATGGGCTTGACCTGACCATAATACCGGGGGAAATCCATGCATTGATCGGCCCGAATGGTGCCGGAAAATCGACCGCTATCCATCAGCTCAGTGGTGAAACCAAAGCAGACAGTGGATCGATCCACTTTGCCGGTCAAAACATCACCGACTGGCCTGCACATCGCCGCACCAAGGCAGGCATCGCGCGGTCCTACCAAATCACTCGCTTGTTTCAAGCAATGACGGTACGAGATAATCTGGCGATCGCGGTACAGGCAGCTGACCGACATCACTTCAGGTTTTGGCGCCCGGCAGCCGATGACCCCACGCTCATTGAGCCGGTCAATGCCTTGATGGACTCGCTCGGTTTGCACTTAATCGCCGACCAACGGATCTCTGAAATCGGACACGGGCAGCAACGGCAGGTTGAGCTGGCCATGGGCTTGGCATTACAGCCACAGTTGTTGTTACTCGATGAACCTATGGCCGGCATGAGCAGCTCAGAAACCCAACATATGGCACAGCAACTCGAGCGGTTGCGTGGACGCATCACCCTACTGTTGGTAGAGCACGACATGGATGTGGTCTTCCGCCTTGCCGATCGCATCAGCGTGTTGGTCAAAGGCCAGGTCATCTGTACCGACACCCCAGATGCGGTGCGTCAAAATCCTACCGTCCAGGCGGCATATTTGGGAGACGGCGGATGAGCAGTTGGTTACGTTTGAACCAAGTCACCGGTGG
>JGI26086J50260_1001630_pt1 | contig 12880 bp, 14 predicted proteins | sample SaaInl3SG_22_DNA_FD_50260 | JGI IMG/M metagenome (IMG submission 50260)
ATCTCGAAACAGATCGTTGAGGCACATGGCGGCGTCATCTGGGCTGAGAATATCCGCCCGACAGATGATGATATCACCTCCGAGCCACTCGGCGCGCGTTTCGTCGTGGGCCTGCCGACCTAATTGATGGCCACCCCCCCGATAGAGGGCGACCCGCCCGCGCCCCTGCTGCTTACCGAGTTTGGGGAAGAGGTAAACGCGCGGCTGTTTCTACGCGGGACTGCCGTTTCTCTGAACGGCCAAGGTGTTCTTTTCCTTGGGCCATCAGGGTCAGGGAAATCCTCCTGCGCTTTAGCGTTGATGGCGCATGCCGCACAGCTTATCGCGGATGATGGTGTTTTTCTTGAGGATGGAGGGCAAGAGCCGCACAGGCTTACGCGGCCAGAAAACAAACCTGAATTGATCGAAGCACGTGGNGTGGGCTTGCTTAATTCAGGGCCTGTTTCTGCCCAAGCGCCACTGGCTTTGGTTGTTGATCTCGGCCANAAAGAGNCNCATCGCCTGCCGCCTCCTAGGCAGGCNAGATGGAAGTCACAATCTTGTCGCTTGATCCTTGGACAGGATCAGCCAATTTTATGGGCCTATATCTTGCAAGTTCTTCGGGCCGGTATAGCTGATCCGAAATAGAAGCCCGTTCGGGCGAAGGGAATGGCGATGGATAGCGAAGATAGGCCAAGGCTTTCCGACCCAAAGCATGTGAGTGCCGAAGATACGTCTCGGGTGGTTTTTGTGTCGGGTCCATCAGGTGCAGGGCGCTCCACCGCGATTAATGTGCTTGAGGATTTGGGCTTCGAGGCGATTGATAACCTTCCCCTCAGCCTTTTACCGCGCTTGACAGATGGCCCGCCTTTGGCGCGCCCGCTNGCTNTGGGAACCGACACGCGCAACCGTGATTTTTCTGCTCAAGCCTTGATTGCAGCAGTTGATCGTCTGGCCGTTGCTTCGAATATTCTGGCTGATCTGGTCTATCTCGATTGCGCGGATGAGGTTTTGGTGCGGCGCTATTCCGAGACCCGCCGCAGGCACCCCCTTGCCCCTGAGGGTGAACCCATCCGTGGAATTCAGATCGAGAAAGAGCTTTTGGCGCCCGTCCGCGCGCGGGCGGGCATTCTGATCGATACCAGCGATATCAGCCCCCATGATTTGCGCGAACAGATTCTGCGCCTCTTCGGTCCGTCTGGCAAGCAGACCCTTGCGCTTTCGGTGCAATCTTTCTCGTATAAGCGTGGCCTGCCCACGGGGGCGGATATCATTCTGGATTGTCGCTTTCTGCGGAACCCCTACTGGGACGAGGCCCTGCGCAGTCTCGATGGCCGTGATCCAAAGGTCCAAGACTTCATCTCTGACGACCCGCGCTTCAAACCTTTTGCCGATCAAGTGACCTCGCTGATCGAAACCTTGCTGCCTGCCTATATCGATGAGGGTAAAACCCATCTCACGGTCGCCTTTGGCTGCACGGGCGGGCAGCACCGCTCGGTCGCGATGGTTGAAAATTTGAGCAGCCACCTTGCAGAAGCCAGTTGGCAGGTGTCTAAAAGGCATCGGGAATTAGAGCGTAAGGGCATCGTCCCCACGCCTTGAACGCGGATTGCAGGAAAAAATTTGATCGGAATNGTGATTGTCGCCCATGGGGGCCTAGCGCAGGAGCTTTTGGCGGCCACTGTTCATGTGGTGGGTCCGCAGCAAGCCTTTGCCGCGATCTCCATTGGGCCCGAAGATGACCGCGCCGAGCGGCAGCGCGAGATTTGCGATATCGCAGATTCTGTCGATACTGGCGCGGGTGTGGTGGTGGTGACCGATATGTTCGGCGGATCACCCTCGAATTTGAGCCTCAAGGCCTGCAACCCCGAAAATCGTAAAATCTTAACGGGGGTCAACCTGCCGATGCTGATCAAACTGGTGAAATCCCGCCATCTTGATGTGGGCATGGCAGTTGAACGCGCCGCAGAGGCGGGGCGCCGCTACATCAATTCTTTTGACGGGGCAGCACCATGAGTGAGGCATCAAATCTGTTCGAGCTGGAAATCGTGAATGAGAAGGGCTTGCATGCCCGTGCCTCCGCGAAATTCGTTGAAACGGTGGAGGGGCATGACGCCACGGCAATCGTTCGCAAGGATGGGCTGAGTGCCGCTGGAGATTCGATCATGGGACTTTTGATGTTGGCAGCGTCCATTGGAACCACTATTGAGGTTGAAACACAGGGGTCTGAGGCCGACGCACTTGCCGAGGCACTTAAGGCTTTGGTCGCTGACAAGTTCGGCGAGGGACACTGAGCCTTACTTTCATAAGGCGACACAAGGAGCGAGCTGGCTTGACCGATACGAGCACCCGCAACGTCGTAACAGGTCAAGAGGCGCAACCTCTGGGGCCAGTTGCCGAGGCTCCAAAGGTTTATGACCGCCGCAGTCTGACGTATTCGAATACCTTCTCTAGCCCCGTTATTCGCACGCTGATCCAAGCGATCGAATGGCTGACAGGCAAGATAACAATCATTCGTCGTGTCCGTCGCTTTGAGCAGATGGGCACCCCAACGGGGCAGGCCTTTTGGCCCGCCACGATGCAGGCCATGGGCATTGACTTGCAAACGCCCCAAACCCAGCTTGACCGTATTCCCGAAACAGGGCCCGTGGTCTTGGTTGCCAATCATCCACATGGCTTGGTTGACGGGATGATCCTTGCCGATTTGATCGGGCGCAGACGAAATGATTACCGGATCCTGACCCGCGCTTTGCTCACAGGTATTGACGAGAGTGCGGCCAGCTACATGATCCCCGTGCCCTTCCCGCATGAGGAAGATGCGCAGCGCAAGATGGTTGAGATGCGCAGCCAAGCGATGGAGCATTTGCGCGAAGAAGGGCTGATTGCTCTGTTCCCATCGGGTGTGGTTGCCGCGTCTGAAACCATGTTCGGGCCAGCGATTGAGGCTGAGTGGAACGTCTTCACGGCCAAAATGATCCGCATGTCAGGGGCCACGATTGTACCTTTGTGCTTCCAAGGGGCCAATTCGCGGGCCTATCAGGTGGCGAACCAGCTTTCCCCGATCTTGCGGCAGGGTCTTTTGATCCATGAAGTGGTGCATGCTTTCGACAAACCGCAAGCGCCGATCATAGGGCAGCCCATTTCGCCTGATATTTGGGAAGAGCAGATCAAGCAGCCCCGCCAATTCATGGCATCGCTGCGCGCGCATACGATTGGTCTGAAAGAGAACCCCGACGCGATCTATAAGGGCTGAGCCTGCGCGCGTGACTAGCGTGTCGGAACGGGAACCTCACCGCGATAGTCATAGAAACCGCGATCTGTCTTGCGCCCCAGCCAGCCCGCTTCGACATATTTTGTCAGCAATGGGCAGGGGCGGTATTTGGTATCTGCCAAGCCGTCATGCAGGACGTTCATAATCGCGAGGCAAGTATCCAGCCCGATGAAATCGGCCAGCTCAAGCGGACCCATAGGGTGGTTCGCCCCAAGCTTCATCGACTCGTCGATTGATCTGACACTGCCCACACCTTCATAGAGCGTATAGACCGCCTCATTGATCATCGGCATGAGAATACGGTTCACAATAAAGGCTGGAAAATCCTCGGCGGTCGCGGCTGTTTTACCCAGTTTGTCGACAACGGCCTTACAGGCAGTAAAGGTTTCCTCATCCGTAGCGATGCCGCGGATCAGCTCCACCAATTGCATCACAGGCACAGGGTTCATGAAGTGAAACCCCATGAATTTTTCAGGGCGATCCGTGCGGCTTGCCAGACGGGTGATCGAGATCGAGGAGGTGTTCGATGTCAGGATCGTATGGGGCTGAAGATGCGGCAGAAGGTCTTCGAAAATCGCCTGTTTGACAGTTTCGCGCTCGGTTGCGGCCTCGATGACCAGATCGGTCGGGCCCAAATCCTTGAGCTGCAAGGTCGTGGTGATGCGACCAAGCGCGGCCTCCATATCGGCCTCGGATAATTTCCCCCGAGACACCTGCCGCACCATGTTCTTCTCGATCACATCCATGCCTTTGGTCAGCATGTCCTGCGAGATGTCATTCAGGACGATATCATAGCCCGCAACAGCACAAACATGCGCGATCCCGTTGCCCATTTGCCCTGCGCCAACGATGCCGATTTTCTGGATGTCCATTGGTCTGATCCTGCCATTGGTTTCAGCTCAGACCATAGGCGGGCGAGCGGCAGGGACACAAGGTTAAACCTTGTTTCAAAACCCGTTCAACTTCGCGGTTTAGCCAATTGGAAAGGCATTGGATGCAGGCTGGCTTTGGGTGAGACGAATCAAGGTGGGTAGAAGCCATGAGCTTTGCACGTATGGGGCATGGCCCTTTAGATTATGAATTGGTGAATTTTGAGGGGACGCCGCTGAGGTTTCGGGGGCCACAGCCCGATCCGGATGCACCTTTCATGCTTTGTTTGGGCAGTTCCGAGACATTCGGCAAATTTGTGGCCGAGCCATATCCAGCAACCCTGTCCGAGCTGACGGGCCTGCCTGTAATGAATATGGGCGTCATGAATGCGGGGCTGGAAGTGATGCTTCATGATCCTGTGGTCCAAGATATGATGACGCGGGCCGAAGGTATCGTGCTTCAGATCATGGGGGCGCAAAATATGACCAATCGGTTCTACACGGTGCATCCCCGCCGAAATGACCGCTTTCTGAAGGCCTCGGCGATCTTGCAGACAATCTACCGCGATGTGGATTTCACCGAGTTTCACTTTACGCGGCATATGCTCAACAGCCTTTTGCAATCTTCCCGTGATCGGTTTGAAATTGTTACAGATGAGTTGCAGGCAGCGTGGCTGGGGCGGATGAAGGCGGTTTTATCGCGTGTGGAATGCCCTGTGCATCTTCTTTGGATGGCCCAACAGAACCCTGCCGAGGAGGCGACCACGGATGATATCCTCGGGGCGGACCCGCTTTTCGTGACGCAAGCCATGCTGGAGGAGGTGACCCCCCTCGCGGCCTCGTTGACCACCTGCGTGGCAACGGCGGCGGAACAGGTTGCACCGACCAAAGGCATGTTTTTTGCCGCGCAGGAGGAAGCCGCCGCACGCATCCTTCCTGGCCCCGATATGCATAGCCGCGCGGCGCGGGCACTGGCGCAGAAAATCGCTATGGTGGGCGCGCCGTAACGTGATGCCCAAAAGCAAAACGCCCCACCTATGCGGCGGGGCGTTTGCGGAATGACCTGTGAAGGCGAATTACAGTTTCGAGGACAATTCTGGAACCGCCTCAAACAGGTCTGCGACCAGACCGTAATCGGCGACTTGGAAGATCGGTGCTTCTTCGTCCTTGTTGATCGCAACGATGACCTTGGAATCCTTCATACCAGCAAGGTGCTGGATCGCGCCGGAAATACCGACTGCGATGTAAAGGTCAGGGGCCACGACTTTGCCAGTTTGGCCAACCTGCCAGTCATTCGGGGCATAGCCTGAATCGACCGCCGCACGAGAGGCACCAACAGCGCCGCCAAGCTTATCGGCAAGGCCTTCGATGATGGCGAATTGCTCTTCGCTGCCAACACCGCGACCACCCGAAACCACGATACCAGCCGAGGTCAGTTCAGGGCGATCGCTTTCGGCGACCTTATCTTCAACCCATTCAGACAGACCATCGCTCCCCGCAGCCGAGATCGACTCAACCGAGGCAGAGCCGCCTGTTGGGGCCGCGTCAAAGGTGGAGGTCCGGAAGGTGATGACCTTTTTGGCATCCGATGATGTCACGGTCTGGATCGCATTGCCTGCATAGATTGGACGCTCGAATGTATCGGCGTCGATCACGGCAGTCGCTTCCGAGATGATCATGACATCCAGAAGGGCTGCAACACGCGGCATGATGTTTTTCGCATCTGTCGTCGCGGGTGCCACGATATGGCTGTAATCGCCCGCCAAGGACACAAGCAAAGCCGCTGTGGGTTCCGCCAAGCGGTGGCCCAAAGCCTCATCCTCGGCGCAGAGCACGCGCGCCACGCCATCGATGGTTGCGGCCGTATCGGCTGCAGCTTTGGCGGAGGCGCCTGCGCATAGCACGGTGACATCGCCCAAGGATTTCGCGGCTGTTACAGCCTTGGCGGTGGCATCCATTGCCAACTCGCCATTCGAGACTTCTGCAAGAAGAAGAACAGCCATCAGATCACTCCCGCTTCGGTTTTGAGTTTCTCGACCAATTCATCGACCGAGCCGACCATGACACCTGCTTTGCGTGTCTCGGGCTCGGTGGTTTTGACGACGGACAAACGTGGCGTGACATCAACGCCGTAATCGGCGGNTGTCTTTTCATCCAAGGGCTTTTTCTTGGCCTTCATGATGTTGGGCAGCGAGGCATAGCGCGGCTCGTTCAGGCGCAAATCCACGGTGACGATGGTGGGCATTTTGACCTTGATAGTCTGCAATCCGCCATCGACTTCGCGGGTGACAACGGCGCTGTCACCATCAATATCTACTTCGGAGGCGAAGGTTGCTTGCGACCATCCAAGAAGCGCCGAGAGCATCTGCCCCGTTGCGTTCATATCGTTATCAATCGCTTGCTTGCCCGCCAGCACAAGGCCGGGCTGCTCTTCATCGATCACGGCTTTGAGGATTTTCGCAACGGCCAGCGGCTCGATATCCTGAGTGACGTCTTCGGAGGCAACCACGAGAATGGCGCGGTCTGCACCCATGGCCAGCGCGGTACGCAGGGTCTCTTGGGCCTGCTTCACGCCGATGGACACGGCAATCACCTCATCGGCCTTGCCCGCTTCCTTAAGACGGATCGCTTCTTCCACCGCGATTTCGTCGAAAGGGTTCATCGACATTTTCACATTGGCGAGATCGACACCCGTGCCATCCGCTTTCACACGGACTTTCACGTTATAATCAATCACGCGCTTTACAGGCACCAACACCTTCATTTGCACGTCTCTCCTGATTTTGATTCACGCTTTTTCAGCGATCTTCCTGAGTTTGTCATGGATTTAAAGCCTCATGCCGCAAGGGAACAGGCTAAAAACGGCATCTGAGACGCTGTTACGCGGCGTCTTGTCTTTGTTGGACCTTAGCGGTTTGCGCCTGGAACCCACAAAACATCGTCTTTGCCGCCATTATTTGCGACNCGACCCACGACAAAAAACCAATCCGACAGACGGTTGAGGTATTTCACACCATCTGGATTGACCGATTCCATCGTGGCCAATTCGACGCTCATCCGTTCGGCGCGGCGGCAGACGGTTCGGCACATATGCAGATAGGAGGCCAGAGCGCTGCCACCGGGCAGAATAAAGCTGCGCAGCGGCTCAAGCTCTCCGTTCATCTCGTCAATTTCACTTTCAAGACGTGCAACTTGGGCCGCAACGATCCGCAAAGGGGCGTATTCGCGCTCGCCGTCTTTTTCCATATTCGGAGTGCACAGATCGGCACCCAGATCGAACAGGTCGTTTTGAATGGCGGCAAGGCGCGTGGCCATCTCACCTTCGGCATGCAGGCGCGTCACCCCAAGAATGGCGTTCAATTCATCGACTGTGCCATAGGCGGCCACCCGCATGGAATGCTTGGCCACGCGGCTGCCATCGCCAAGCGCTGTTTCGCCGTGATCGCCAGTTTTGGTGTAGATTTTGTTCAGGACTACCATTGGATTTGCTTCAGCCTCCTTGGCCGCGGAGATAGACAAATGCGATGATCACGAGGACCGCAACGAATTGTGCGATCAGGCGCCAGCGCATGAATTTATTGGATTGTTTTGCGCTTTCTGCCGTGCCGCGCCGAAAGGCGTTCAGCCCAAGCAACAGTGCCACAACGACCGCAAGGCAAGCGATGACAACAATGATGAAAAGCGGGTCGTTCATGGGGGTGGTCCCTTCTTGTGACGTGCTTTTAGTGACTTAGGCGAGAAATCCGCATTTGCCACTGGCTGACGAAGTAATTTCTTGACGGGCAGGGGTCGAAACGCCTCGGGCGCACTTCTGTTCAGACCCGTGAGGTTATCCAATCAAGCGCGCGGGTGGGCAAAACTCGCTTGAGCGCGCCCATGATATAGGTGGGCGTTGTGATATAATAGCGCGGCTTGGGGCGGCGGCTTTCAAGGAAGTGGAGGACCTTCTTTGTGACGGCCTCGGGGCGCAGCTCAAACGGGTCGGGGCCTCCATCCTCATATAGTCGCGGGATAAGCGCTTCGCGATATTGTTCGGCGCGTGCCGAGTTCTCCCAATCGATCCAGCGCTCGAAATGCGGAATGGAATTGACGCGGATTTTTGATGTCACAGGGCCAGTATTGAGAAGTGTGAAATGGATCGGGGTATCGCGCATCTCGATCCGCAGAACATCGGTCAGGCCTTCCAGCGCGTATTTCGTGCTGACATAGGCCCCGCGCCATTTCAGCGGCACCAGCCCAAGCACCGATGAATGCTGGATAATCCGCCCATGCCCCTGCGCCCGCATAATCGGGATGACGCGGCAGGTCAGGTCATGCACGCCAAATAGATTGGTCTCGAATATCTCGCGCAGCCCCCCGCGCGGAAGATCTTCCACCGCGCCAGGCATTCCGAATGCGCCATTGTTGAACAGTGCATCCAGTGTTCCGCCCGTCAGCGCCAGTGTTTCTGCCAAGCCTGAGGCAATGCTGTCAGGGTCGGCATAGTCCAGTTGAACCGCTTCAAACCCGTCTGCTTTGAGGGCCGCGACATCCTCAGGCTTTCGTGCGCTTGCGATCACGCGCCAGCCATGATCGCGCACACCGCGCGCCACTGTGGCGCCGATACCTGATGAACATCCGGTGATAAGTATGGTTTTCGGCATGTCGTACCCTCAAGACCTCAAGGGGTTTTGGTAGGAGAGCACGACGCCAAGCGCAATGCCTCAGGTCAGGGAGGCCGTCAGGAAGCGGCTGGCCATATAGCCTGTCTGGCCCGTTGCGATATCGCGAATATGCGACCACCCATTCCCGAGGTCTTCGATCAGCTCGATGCTTGCGCCATAGCCTACCGCGCCAACAACCGCATCCGATGTGGTGGGGCCACTGCGCATATTTACCATGCTGCCCGAGACATAGACGATTGCAAGTTCAGGGGTGGTGTCCGCGCTTGTGCCGATCTCGGCAGGCGCAGAGGTTGGGGCGGAGACCTGTTCTGGGCGAAGCGACAGAACGGTTCCAAGGTCCAGCTCAGCAGGCCTGATCACTGCGGCGATCTCAAGAACGCCGCCATTTGCGAGCATAAGGGTGTCCTGCGGATTGGCATTTGCGGCTGTGGCGACATCTTGGGTTGTCGTGGATGGCGGCGCGATGACCGCGCTTGGCTGGAAATCCGACCGAGCAACGATGTCAGATTGCGACGTCTGCGCGTCGTGGTCGCCCCAAATCACCATCGTAAGGTACAGGCAGGCACATAAAATTACTGTCAGCTTGATCAATGAAGCGTCCCCCAACGCGAAATATCAAAAGGACCCCTACATTATCTAAAGCCACATGCCATCCAGAAAAATAAATTTTCTGCGCAGCATGTTTCTTGTCCCTGCGTGTTCCTTTGCGTATCACCACTGCAATGAATGAGCAGCCTGACCCAACCGATGATCGCCAAACCTCCGAGTCGCTGAGCCGCGCCATCGGTTCGCGTTACTTGCAGTATGCGCTATCCACAATCATGCACCGCGCGCTTCCCGATGCGCGGGACGGGTTGAAACCTGTGCATCGCCGTATCCTTTTTGCGATGCGCGAATTGCGCCTGTCACATAATGGGGGCTTCCGGAAATCCGCGAAAATCTCGGGCGATGTGATGGGCAATTACCACCCGCATGGCGATGCCGCGATCTATGACGCGATGGCGCGCTTGGCGCAGGATTTCAACGTGCGCTACCCGCTGGTCGATGGTCAGGGCAATTTTGGCAATATCGACGGCGATAACCCCGCTGCCAGCCGTTATACCGAAGCGCGCATGACGGCTGTGGCCGAGGCCCTTCTTGAAGGGCTGGACGAGGATTGCGTTGATTTCCGCCCCAATTATGACGGCACCCTGAAAGAGCCAGAAGTGCTGCCCGCAGCCTTCCCGAACCTGCTGGCCAATGGCTCAAGCGGGATTGCCGTGGGCATGGCGACGAATATTCCACCGCATAATCTGGATGAATTGGTCAATGCATGTTTGCACCTGATTAAGACCCCCGATGCCCGCGACGAGACCTTGCTGAACTATGTGCAGGGCCCCGATTTCCCGACAGGCGGCATCATTGTTGAGCCGCGCGAGAGCATGATGGAGACCTACCGCACTGGACGCGGCGCATTCCGTCTTCGTGCGAAATGGGAGGTTGAGGATCTGGGGCGCGGGACATGGCAGATCGTTGTCACCGAAATTCCCTATCAGGTTCAGAAATCCAAGCTGATCGAGAAGCTGGCCGAAGTCATCCAGACCAAGAAAATCCCGATCCTTGGCGATGTCCGTGACGAGAGCGCGGATGACATCCGTATCGTGCTTGAGCCGCGCTCCAAGAATGTCGAACCCGAAGTTCTGATGAGCATGCTCTACCGTAATTCCGATTTGGAGACGCGGTTTTCGCTGAATATGAATGTGCTGATCGACGGGCGCACGCCCAAGGTTTGCAGCCTCAAAGAGGTTTTGCGTGCATTCCTTGACCACCGCCAAGAGGTGCTTTTGCGCCGGTCGCGCCACAGGATGGCCAAGATCGACCACCGTTTGGAGGTGCTTGAGGGCTTTATCATCGCCTTCCTCCATCTCGACCGTGTGATTGATATTATCCGCTACGATGCCGCGCCCAAGGATGCCTTGATGCGCGAGGATTGGGGCCGAGACTTCACGCGTGCGATCTCGGAGGCGGATTACCAATCGCCGCCCGAGGGCGATGGTGAATTATCCGAAGTTCAGGCTGAAGCCATCCTCAATATGCGCCTGCGCAGCCTGCGCCGCTTGGAAGAGATGGAGTTGGTCCGCGAGCGCGAAGCGCTGATGGAAGAACGCGCAAATCTTGAAGATTTGTTGGAAAATGACTCGATCCAATGGGCGAAAATTTCCGATGAATTGCGTGATATGCGCAAGAAATTCGGCAAGACCAGCCCTGGCGGAGAGCGGCGCACGCAATTTGCCGAGGCGGGTGAGGTCGAAGACGTTCCGATCGAGGCGATGATCGATCGCGAACCGCTGACGGTGGTCTGCTCCAAGATGGGCTGGATCCGCGCGATGAAGGGCCATATCGACACCTCTCAGGAATTGAAATTCCGCGATGGGGATGAGGGCCGTTTCGCCTTTCATGCCGAGACCACCGATAAATTACTGGTTTTCGGCAATAATGGCCGTTTTTACACGATTTCTGCCACAAATTTGCCCGGAGGGCGTGGGATGGGTGAACCTGTCCGCCTGATGGTGGATTTGCCCAATGAGGTCGAAATCGTGGATCTGTTCGTACACAAAGCTGATGGCAAGCTGCTGGTCGCCTCCTCTGCAGGAGACGGCTTTGTGGTGTCCGAGGCGGATGTGATCGCGCAGACGCGCTCTGGCAAGCAGGTGCTGAACGTGAAGGATGCAGTGACCGCCAAGGTCTGCAAACGCCTTGCATCCGGTGATGATCACATCGCCTGTGTCGGAGAGAACCGCAAGGTTCTGGTATTCCCCCTTGAAGAGCTTCCCGAAATGGGGCGCGGCAAAGGGGTTCGCCTGCAAAAGTACAAAGATGGGGGCCTTGTTGACGCCCGCAGCTTTGCTCTGTCCGAAGGCTTGAGCTGGAGTGATCCGGCAGGCCGCACGCGGACAGAGACCGATTTGACCGAATGGATGGGCAAGCGCGCCAGTGCGGGCCGGATGGCCCCACGCGGCTTTCCACGGGATAATCGGTTTACTTAAGAGGTCACATGTCAGCTTTGAAAACGCGGTTCTCAGGTGACCGTGGCGTCTTATTCCAGATCGCTCTCAAGGCGGGTCTTCTGACGGCTCTAACGCTTGGTATCTACCGGTTCTGGCGGATCGCGCGCTTGCGTCGCTATTANTGGTCAGCCGTGAGACCCGGAGGGCATCCTCTCGAATATACAGGTACGGGTATTGAAAAACTGGCGGGCTTTTGCATCGCTGTGATCATTCTGGCTGTCATCTTGTTGTTGGTGAACATGGCCTCAATCGGGGCGATGATCGGGTTGGCCGAGGCCCTGCCTTGGTGGATGGCCACAGGGNTTTCCTTTGCGCCACTGGTGCTGATCCCTNTGATCTACATGGCGAAATACCGCATGCGCGCCTATATGGTTTCGCGCACAAGATGGCGCGGCATTCGGTTTGGAATGTCGAAAGGCGCTTGGGGCTATGCGTGGCGGGCCTGTATGTATTGGCTGCTCAGCATCATGACGTTTGGCCTGCTATGGCCGTTGAAAACCTATCAGCTTGAAAAATATCTGACCGACCGAACATGGTATGGCACCGCGCGTTTCACCCAATTCGGAGGTCCTTTCTCGCTCTATGGGCTTTTTGCGGCGGTGCCTTTGGCATTCATCGCGGGGGTCGCGGCCATTGGGTGGGGTGTTTATTCGGCTGGTCTGACAGGCTTGGCAGATTTGACCGCAAACAGCGATCTGTCCTTTGAAGCCGAGCAGATCGTCTGCTTCGTGATGGGCGGCTTTTTTCTGCTATGCTCGGCCCTCTTCTTCATTAATTTCAATGTGGCGGCTGTTGGCCTTCTGGCCTCGATGAAAGTGCTTGGCGACGGTGTGGAGTTCGACCTGCGCCCGCGCGTCGGCAAGGTGATCTCGATCTATGTCTTCGGGAACCTGATCTCGTCTATCCTGATCTCGCTTGTGTCGCCTGTCATCCTCGGGCTTGTGCTTTTGCCGCTCGTGTTCTTTGGCAAGGTCGATCCCGAGTTATTGTTTAACCAACCCGCCAATATCGCAGCCCTGATTGCAGTTTTGACATGGGTTACCGTGTTCA
>JGI26086J50260_1001632_pt1 | contig 12874 bp, 7 predicted proteins | sample SaaInl3SG_22_DNA_FD_50260 | JGI IMG/M metagenome (IMG submission 50260)
AGTTTGGATTGGCAGAGCTACGTATCTTTGACGGCGTTGGTGCAGAGAAATTTGCAGAACACGCATTTAACTTTGCAGACAAACTAATCCGCGAAGCAACTGACAATCGTTGTTATTGTGTGCGAGCAGAATGTGCTGAACACGGAGCAAACTCAGCTATCTACGAGGCATAATTTGAAGAACATTTTATGTTTAAAGCACGGTAATAAATATTCCGCTGACTATGTTAACAAACTCTATAGCATGGTCAGTAGAAATATTACAGGACAATTTAAATTTTACTGTCTTACAGAAAATCCAACAGGAATAGATCCTAGCGTAAACATAATTCCATTGCCACCTGGACTAGACGGTTGGTGGTACAAACCTTACATGCACAGTACAGACTTACCTATCGAAGGAACAATCCTTTATATGGATTTGGATGTTGTTATTGCAGGAAGTTTAGATAAACTATTTGATTATAATCCAGGCGAATGGTGTATTATACGTGACTTTACACGCTCTATGCGCCCAGACTGGAAACGATACAATAGCAGTGTAATAAGATTTGAACAAGGACAATTAGATAGCTATTGGCAAGACTTTAAGCATAATGCTAGAGAATATCGTAAAAAGCACTTCGGAGATCAAGATTGGCTTTGGGCAGTTACCCATCAGCACATACCTGCAACACTTTGGCCTGACGAATGGATACAAAGTTGGAAGTGGGAAGTAAGAGCATCTAAAGAGCTATCAGGCGGCGCCAGAGGACAACGAAGGCTAACAACTATAGAAAACGTTATTCCTCCACAAGAATGTTGTATTACAGTATTTCATGGAGATCCTAATCCAGAACACTGTTTGGATCCATGGGTAGTTGACAATTGGCGTTGACAACATTTAAAAAACGTGTTATACTATTTAAACAATGGTACAAACAACTCAGGCAACACCCACACTATGCATGGTACAACTGTGTACAGTGGGCGTGGCATAACTCAGGCACACACGAGCTCGACGGCTCATACAGGAAATGGTAAATTATGGATCTTAAATTTACAACAGCAGGCGACTTTTTGAAATCACAACAAGAAATTCAACGTATTGGTTTTGCTTGCAAATACATGCATCCAGATCAATCACAAAAAAAGAAACTACTAGAAGAAATTCAACGTCCACTAAATACTCGTAGTACAACAGTACAATGGCTTAACCGTCAGACACGTGATGTTGCTGAACAACGCTTGTGGGATATTATGGTCCACAACATTCAGTCATACTACAATCTGATCGAATATGTAGGGAGTTTACCACATGAGTTACGAATGGTTCGACTTGGCAGTGATGTCCTTCCTGTATATACTCAGTCTGACTGGCGCTATTATTGGCAACTGCCTAGCGTGGTCAGTTATTGCGAAAAGCATTTTGCTAGGGTCGGCGCCCTTGCAAAAGAACTTGATGTACGCTTGTCTATGCATCCTGGCCAGTTTACTGTCCTTGCTAGTGATAACCCAGACATCGTAGATAGGAGCATAGAAGAATTTGAATATCACACCGATGTCATCCGCTATATGGGTTACGGACAATCATTCCAGGACTTTAAGTGCAATGTCCACATATCAGGCCGACAAGGTCCAGCCGGTATCAAAGCCGCGCTTAAACGTCTCTCACCGGAGGCAAGAAACTGTATTACAATCGAAAACGACGAAAACAAATGGGGACTCGAACACAGTCTTGAGCTTGCAGACGATCTCGCTCTGGTGCTAGATATTCATCACCATTGGTGTCGTGAAGGAGAATATATTGAACCAACTGATAGCAGAATATCCCGCATTATTGATAGTTGGCGGGGTGTTAGGCCTGCTATGCATTATAGTGTTAGTAGAGAAGATCTTCTTTCCAGTCACTCAACAACACAAAGACCGAACTTTGCAGAACTTACGGAACAAGGTTACAAAAAAGCGAAACTAAGAGCGCACTCGGATTATATGTGGAATAGTGCAGTTAATGACTGGGCATTGTCGCATTGGGAGTGGAGCGACATTATGGTAGAGTCAAAGTGCAAGAACCTGGCAAGCATTGCACTATATAAATACTACAAAGGAGAACAACAATGGTCAAAAACTGGATTAAGAAAAGACTTAACGAACGCACAACACTCGACGGAGCAGTCCTTATTGGTGCTGGCGTAGCATTTTTAATTTTTAAACCTATCGCAAGTTTAGTAGCATACGGTGCTATTGCGTACGGTGCTTGGACTATCTACAAAAAAGAAGACTAAAGTTTGTCGATTGTAGTGTCAGCATCAACAGATAAATCAAGCCTTTTACGTTGTTCAACACCTTTACGTTGTGCAAATCGCTTAGGATCACAATCAGGGCAAACGTGGAGATAGAAGTCGTCTAATCGCTTCGGATCCACTTTGCCCTTTTCTCTTCTAAAGTCTTGATGGCACTCGTCACATTCAAAGACAGCATAACTACGTAGTCGCTTATAAGGATGAGGTGTACCCTTTTTGCTTTTGCGAACATAATATTTGATTTCTTTTTCTATTCTTTTGAACATATTGTATTTATTTACGTTCGGATTATAGAATATAATATAAATACATAGGAGTAAGTTAAATGAGCATTATAAAATTAACGGATAACGCTATAAACCAAATGAGCACCATGCTTAAAGAGCATAATAAAGGTGCTATTAGACTAAGCATGCAAGGCGGCGGATGTGCAGGTTTTAAGTATAACTGGGAATTAGAAGATGTTTTTGAAGATAACGATGAAGTAATTGACTTACCAAACGGGAAATTTGTAATTGACAAGGCGAGTATAATGTTTTTATTAGGCTCAACAATAGATTATAAAAAAGAAGTATTTGGTTCTTACTTCGACATAAAGAACCCTGCAAGCACTAGTAGTTGTGGTTGCGGTGAAAGCGTAGGATTTTAATCAATGGCAAAACAAGATATTTACTTAGGTGTTGAGGGTAACGACGGTACTGGTGATAGTATTCGCGAATCGTTTCGTAAAGCAAATGAAAACTTTACAGAACTTTATGCTGTCTTTGGACAGGGCGGAACTATTAGTTTTACTGCACTAAATGATACTCCAACAGCAATTACACCTAGCGGATTACTAATTGGTAACACTGCTGGTACAGAACTAGTACAAAAGACTCTTACAGCAGGCGATGGTATTAGTATTGACAATTCAAGTGCAAGTAATATTACTATTACTAACACAGGTGCAAATATTAATGCTGATACTAGTCCAATTTTAGGTGGACCGCTTAGTGGCAACAGAGTTTATTCCATTGGACTTGTTGCAACATCACCAGAAGCTATTGCAGAATTTAATACTACACACGGTAGTTCAATTACGGTTGACGATCTTGTTACTGATAAAAAATTCCAAGATCAATACTACGCACCAAACGTAACATTTGAACCAAATAAATCTGTGCTTGCCCGCCAAGAACCTAGTAATGCTAGTGAATACCAAAAAACAATTAGTGAGTATAGAGGCGGAAATCTTGTAATCAACGACCACGGTTTAGACTGGAGTGCAAACGGAACTAAATGGCGCTATTCAACAACTGGAACGCCTCCATCAGGATTAACAAATAATACAGATTATTTTATCCGTTTTGTAAATGAAGACCAAGTTAGTATCCATGCAACAAAAGAAGAAGCACAGAATAATAACGATACTTCGAGACAAGCAATTAGTATTGCACTTGGTGTAACTACATCGCCAAATGGTCAGGACTTTATCAAAGATACTACATACGATGATTCGTTATACGGATTCTATAAGGATGATGAAACACTTCCACGTAAAAATGTAGTTAGACGTCAAGGTGATAAAATGGAAGGTGCTCTATACCTTCATGATCATCCAGGTGACTTGTCAGGAACTGATACAGGAAATATCGAAGACTTACAAGCGGCAAGTAAATTATATGTAGACAATACATCATATGCCTCAACTGAAGATTTGTTTGTTACTAAGCAAGGTGACGACACACAATCACGTACACCAGTAGGACTTGAAGGACGCGGACTAAGTTATGCATACGGCAGTTTGAAAGCCGCATGTTTAAAAGCACAGGAAATTGTAGAAACTGCTCCGATCGAGCCAGGTGCATACAGACAAACAATTACGTATGATGACGGTAAAGGAGTAGCCCTAGTAGTTGCAGAAGGAACCACTAATCCAAATTCGTCTGCGCAAAATGCAATTACATACCTAAGAAAAAATAAACTATTCATACAAAAAGCAATTCTTGATTATGTTAATGATACATTCCCTAATCTTGCATATCAAGCAACTAATGTTATCAATCCAAGTACTGAAGCAATTCTTTTCCGTAACAAAGAATTTATTATGGAAGAAGTTAAAGCATGGATTAACCACAACATTGGTTTAGCTACTCCGGGATCATTATGGTATGACTTTAAGTACAATAGTGCAAAGTGTAAAAGAGACGTAGGCTATATTGTTGATGCCTGGATTAATGATTTATCTAAAGGCGGCAATATTGAAACACGCAGAGTTGCATCAAGTTACCTAGCAGGATTAAGAAATGCTGTTGGCAGATCTGACAACGCAGGTAACACACAAGATCAGATTCTTCAAACAAATGCGGCAATTGAATTTGCTAGAGATCTTGTTAAACAATATGTTCTTACTAATACAGCATATACTCCTAAGCAAGGAACATTTGTTGTTGACGCAAATAACTTATCAGCAACTAGTTTTGAATTTTATATTGGCTCATCATCAAAAGTACACACATATGTAAACGGTGGATTAGTAAATGGTAACCTAAATGTAAGCAACTTTACATACGACAACGTTACTGGTATTGCTACACTAGTAACTACAACTAACCACGGATTTAGTGCAGGCGATGTTGTTTCAATAAGCGGAATTAATATTAGTTGTACAGATGGCAATTTAGTTTATCCAGAGAGCTTCTTACAAGATACTAATAACGGATATACTGTAGAATCAGGATCTGCAAACAAAGATGTTATTGGAAGAGCTGATGTACTTACAAAAACAATTACTGACGTAATTTCAAATGGATTAACTGCATTAGCAAATCCAATAGGAACAGAACTACCAGGCACTACATGCGAACGTGACGTTGGATTAATGATTGAAGGGATGATTCTTGATATTGGAAATGGAACCAATGCCAATATTAATGCACTACAATCAGCACTAAGATACTTTAATAGTCCATCTGGTGCAAAGGCAAGAATTACCCAGGGCATTGAAACAAGAGCCGCTATTACAAAATTAAAATCTATTGTAAATCAGGTTATTAGTAATGTTGACTTGCTAACACAATCTAAGAGATTTGCTGTTACTGCAAACAACTTAGCAACTAACACATTTGAAGTGAACGTTGGTGTGTCAACTGTCGTTCATACATATGTTAGTGGTGGTACTATTACATTTGGCGGCCAAACATTTAATGTAAGCAACTTTGCATATAACAATATAACAGGTCGTGCTATTGTTACTACAACTACCGCACACGGATTTAGTTCAGGCGATGTTGTTGTAATTGAAAACGTTGTATTTGAATGTGCAGGATACGAAGGTACTAAAATTTATCCAACTGATTATACAACATCGGTGCCGCAATGGTTAAACAGTAATATTAATGATGTTAGCAGTACTGTTAAAGATGCTATTAATACAAAGTTTGATATTATTCTAGATATCTTAACTAATGGATTTATTGCAAAGGACAATTACACTCCAGTTGAAGGAAGTACATATACTATTGACTTTAGTAATGGTGNAGGCAACGATAGCACTGACCAAGGTATCAATACAAACGTCGATATCCTTCCAGGAAAAATTATCNTTGGTAAGACAACAGGTGCTAGAGGACGTATTGTAAAATATATAAGCGGACTAGATCTAGGCGGCACAGCATATGACAGAGTTGAAGTTGTACTAATTGAACCAACACTATTTAGAATTGGTGAAGAACTTGAGTACGGCAATCCGACTGCTGAAAAGCAAATTACTATTCATGTTGAGTCAGGGATTTACTACGAAGACTATCCTATCAAAGTACCTGCTAACGTTTCTATCAAAGGTTCGGACTTTAGACGTTGCCAGATTAGACCTGCGCCTAGGATTTCACAATCACCATGGGTGCGTACATATTTCTTTAGAGACAAATTACTAGACAATCTAAAAATTACAGACTGGTACGGTTCTGATATTGCAACTGCACAAGAAGTTACAATTACAGGAACAAACGAAGTTGGGGGTATAATTACTGTAACCCCAGCAGATAATATTGCGCCTGTTGCATGGGATGGTGCATGGTTCTATACTGATAATGGTGCAGTAGGTTTAATTACTAACGCAGATGGCGGAAGTAGTTTCGATGTTACACTAACAGTTGATATTCTTCCAAACCTAAACAACATTGCTAGTGGCGCATGGCACATTAAACAAACACCTAATTATGGTTATCACTATCTAACAGATCCAACAGATCCATTAAGTGTTCCAAAAACAAACAACCAAATGGATGTGTTCTTGATGAACGATGCTACAAGATTAGCAAACATGTCATTCCAAGGACACGGTGGATTTGCGCAGGTACTTGATCCAGCAGGACAGATTCTTATTAAATCACCTTATACACAGGTCTGCGGATCTTTCTCAGGAAGTATTAATAAGCAAGCGTTTAGAGGTGGTATGTACATTGACGGATTTGCTGGTAACTTGGAAACAGTTATTACTAGTAAAGACGACAACTATACACTTAATGTACAATCAGCACCAGGAACAGGTTTAAGAATTAGAAAACCTCAAACACCTGCTCCGTTCTTTATTGACGGGGTACGTTATCAAGTTGATGCTGTTTCAGAATATGATGGCGGAACAGGTACAGCAAAACTATTAATTAATAAACTTTCAAATGANGGTGCTGGNTATTCTAATAGTGTATTCCCTAAAGAGATTTATATTCAAACTGCTGGTAACAGAAGTATGTTGGCAAACGACTATACTCAGGTTAACGACCTTGGATATGGATTGTTTGTAAACAACGCCGCACTTTCAGAGCAAGTTTCAACATTTACTTACTACAACCATACAGCGTTCTTTAGTAACAACGGTTCAGAGATTAGAGCTCTTAACTGTTCTAACGCAAATGGTAACTACGGTCTAGTTGCCGCGGGATCAGATCCAAACGAAACCGTTGACATTGTTACTTCATTACGTAACATGCAACAGCCTGCTAAGGTATATAATGATCCGACTAACGTATACGGGTTTGGCGAGTTCAACCACAATCAAGGTAACTTTAGTATTTTTGTTTATGACTGTGATTATCATCCATATGCAAATAGTNTTGTTGATGTATACACAACAGCAGGTGTTGTTTCATATGAAGTAACTGCGGTTAGTGCAGTTGATGTTCCAATTAGTAATACTGGCGGATATTCAGGTGCTACAGGTCCAACAGGGCGTAAAGGAGCTAATCAAAAGATCTACAGATTAAGTGTATCAGGAGACACTGGTTTAGAAGCTGCCATTTTAGGCACACATAATCCAACTCCAGTTAATGATCAATCTGCATACGTTACAATTAGAATGAACAAAAACCATTTGTTCGACGATGTTGCAGGCGTAACAAGTATTAGACCTTCAACCGCAGTTATCTTTGAAGAAAATACAGACAGAGTATACAGAAGTATTAGCTTNAACAATCAAGATAGTGATAACTCAGCATTACCTGCAGATAGATTCCAAATTGTATTTGATGGTGGCTTCAGTCATGTTAATTTAACAATGCGTGATGCAGAAGCGGCATTGAACACGTATGCCGGTGTTGGTACAACAATGGGTGCAACAGCAGGTGACGTTGTACTTGCTATTGAAAAAGTAACAGCCAGCCTACAAGCAAGACTTGCTAACAACGATATGATATTTTCCTTCCATGGTAAAACACATATTGTTGCAAACTACACAGATAGAGGCGACTATGCTACTGTAGAATTAAATGATCTGCCTGCAAGTAATATTAATAGTTCNAGTAGCTTGTTNAGTTCANNTGGACTTGCTGACGCTATTGTATTCAGCGGAAACGCAACAAGAACTATTCCTCTTTCATTACAAGACGGCGAAAGTGCTAGTATCACAGTTGGTATTTCAACCCTAAGAGCTAACGGACACGACTTTGATAAAATTGGTACAGGTGGATTTAATACTACTAACTATCCAAGTATTATCTATGGTGATCCAGTTAAGCCAGCGGCACAAGCAAACGAAGTTAACGAACGTGGCAAGGGGCGTGTGTTCTTTGCAAGTACAGACCAAGACGGCTTCTTTAGAATTGGTAAGTTCTTTAGTGTAGACCAAGGTACTGGTACAGTTACATTTGCGGCAAGTATTGCAATTAGTAACTTAGACGGACTAGGATTTAAACAAGGTGTTAGAATTACAGAGTTTAGTAATGATGATACAATGTCAGATGCTGATCCAGCGGCTGTTCCAACAGAGTTTGCCGCTGAAGGATTTATAACACGTAGATTACACTTTGACAGAACAGGTACTAAACTTGTAACAGGTACAATTGGTGCAGGTGTGTTGGCACGTGACGGTACAACTGAAATGACCGGCGATATTAACGCTGGCAGCTACAAGTTCTATAATCATGCTGATCCAACAAATTTACAAGATGTTACAACTAAAAGTTATGTCGATGCAAGAACACCATTTGGTGCAGAAGCAATCGGTGCTAACATTGCTAATAGACAAACTAATGATATACTAGTTTGGAATGGTACAAGTTACGACAACCATACACTTGCTGGAGACATTAGTATTGGTGTAAGTGGAAATGTTGCAACCGTAGCAATCACTTCAAACAGTATTGTAAACGGTGACATAAACTCTGCCGCAGGTATACTACAAAGTAAACTTGCAATGAATGCCGCATCAACTAGAGTAGATGCAACTGGCATTACACAGGCTGACTTAGGTCTAGCAAGTTTTGATGCAGGTGACTTCACTGTAACAGACGGTTGGGTAACACTAAAAGATAGCTCAGTTGACTTTGCTGATTTGCCAGACGTTGCACAAAATACAGTGTTTGGTAGAACAAATGCAAATGCAGGTGATGCATCAGCTATTACATTTGCTGATGTTGTGGAAATTGGTGGATCATTTACTACAACAGGTGTTGCAGATAGAATTGTTAAAACAGGAACTGATGGCAGAATTGATGCGCAATCATACTGGTTAGACAACTACAAGATTCTAGACCAAACATCAAACACGATGACAATGACTACTCCAGGCGGCGCCAAAGTATTTGATACTGTTGGTACTGTCCCGAGTAACACTACTACAACTTTCCCTGGAACAATTAAGATTGGTTCTACAAATAGTGTTGCATCGTTCTTCCAGAAAAACAGTAGTTACGGCGATCCAAGTGATGCTACACAAAACTCANCTGTATTAGCAAGTGACTGGATGTACACATCATTTATTGAAGCACCNGGTGAAAAAGGTGCATCGAGTACAGGNATTGCAATTGGAGCTGGTACAGGATTTAGTAGTGCTGGAGAAGTTAGCATTGTTNCAAACAACAACGTTGCTAGTGTAATATTTAAACAGTCAGCAGTAACACCTAGTTCAAATGGTGGATACGACTTAGGTACTAGCTTATTAAAGTTTGGTACAATCTATGGTACAGCAACAGCGGCACAATATGCTGACTTGGCTGAAAATTATTTAGGAGATAATAGTTATGAACCTGGTACAGTGCTTGTATTTGGTGGACAGAATGAAGTAACTATAACAGACAAAAAAGGCGATAGAAGAGTAGCAGGTGTTGTTAGTACAAATCCTGCACACTTAATGAATGTTGATTTGTTCGGTGACTTTGTAAATGCTGTTGCACTAACAGGCAGAGTACCTTGTAAAGTATTAGGACGGGTAGAAAAAGGAGACTTACTAGTCACGAGTGCTATCCCGGGCTACGCTATTGTAGATAACGATCCTAAGATAGGAACTGTAATAGGAAAGGCGGTGGCCAGTAAAGACACCGATGACCGCGGAACAGTTGAAGTGGTTGTAGGGAGAGTATAATGGCACAGCAAATTGTAAACATCGGAACCAGTGCTAACAAGGGCAATGGTGATCCAATCAGAACAGCTTTCACAAAAGTTAACGAAAACTTTACAGAAGTATACGCAAAAATTGTTGCTATCGAAAATGGAACATTAAACGTAGTAGTTAGTGATGTACGAGGTAGTGTACACGCTGATGATTCAACATTAATGATCGACGGTATTGCCGCACAAATAGTAGGACCTGTTAATAATAATAGTGTTACAACTACTACACTTACAGCAACATCTATAATTGGTGATACAACAGGTACACATACTGGATCAGTAGTTGGTAATGTAACAGGTAATTTAATAGGTAACAGTACTGGATATCATACTGGTGATGTAACAGGAAGCGTTTTTGCTGATAATAGTACATTACTAGTTGATGCTGTTAATGGAACGATCCCAGGGTATATTAGTGTAGTAACACTAAAAGCAGAAGTAGCGGCAAGCATTGATTTTGCTGACTTCCAAACAAGAATAGCGGCATTATAAGGATAAAGATATGGCAAACAGAATACCATTAATTGTTGACAGAGACGATCAAAACAAACTTAAAGAACTACCGGTAGGTGATAATTTAAATCTTACAGGAAGTGGAATAGTTGGTGCGGCAAATATCGAAGCAACTGGACTTACTATTGCTGGTGTTAGTTATAATCCTTTTAGTGGAAGTTATAATGATCTAACAGATAAACCTAATGTAGCCGCTACTACAACAGACTTACCAGAAGGCACCAATCAATATTTTACTAATGAAAGAGTGGATGACAGAGTTGCCGCTATCCTTGTTGAAGGTGCTGGCATTGATATTGTTTATAATGATTTAACTGGTAAAATTACAATTACAAATACCGGAGGCGGTGAAGGCGGTGGAAGTAGTATTCCTACAAACTTTACTGGNTTAGCATCAAACCAAGTAATGAAATACAGCACAGCTGACGAGGCTTGGGTCAATGGAAGTGTAGTTTGGAGTGAAATTGCAAGTAAACCAACATTTTCATCAGTAGCAACAACAGGTAGTTATAATGATTTGATTAATAAACCAGACCTAGTTAATGATATTAGTGATTTAGCAGATGTTGACACAGTTTCAAGTGCTCCAACAGCAGGACAAGTATTAAAATGGGATGGTAGCAAATGGGCACCTGCAGATGATATTACATCGGGNGGTGCTGGATTAGATGCTACAACACTAAATGGATTTGCAGGATCTTATTACTTAGATTGGAACAACTTTACTAACAAGCCTACGTTATTTAATGGAGAATGGTCCAATCTAGTCGGAACACCTACTACACTATCTGGATACGGTATTACTGATGCAGTTAGTACAACCGGAGACTATACACAAAATGGCAGTGTTACTTTTAATAGTGATACTGGTATTACTGTAGGCACAAGCAACAATGTAAAATTGTATGTTAATAATGACGTAATCCTTGCAACAACTGTAAACGAACAAGATTTTGCTATTAAAGTTAAACCACTTTCNGGCGAAGTTACTGCAATTAAGATTGACACTGGCACACAAAGAATTGGTATTTTTAATACATCACCTACACGTAAGTTAGACGTAACTGGAGATATTGGTGCTACAGAATATTATGGTAGTGGTGCTAACTTAACAGGAATTACATTAGGACAAGTTTTAATCGCCGGCTCTGAAACTAGTAATAGTGTTAGCTTTGGTAATGTTACACCTTTCACAGCAAACACATACAACTTAGGTGCATCGAATAATCGTTATCAAAATACATATTCAAACTTTTATTATGGCGACGGATCTAATCTAACAGGACTTAGTGCAGGTATTGTTTCAGGATTGTCAACTGTTGCAACGAGTGGAGCATATGCAGATATATCAGGAACTCCTGTATTAGCAAATNTTGCTACATCAGGATCATACGGAGATTTAGTAGGAACCCCTACACTTCCAACAGCAATTACAGATTTAGGTATTACCGACGGCAGTGTAGGACAAGTGTTAACTACTAACGGAGCAGGTGTATTTACATTCCAAGACGCAGGTGATTCAATTGGTAATTTAACTGTAACTAACAGTACAATAACTACAACAGATGCGGCAATTACATTTAGTGATGATGTAGTGTTTAGTGGAGCAGTGAGTGCAGATAGCTTTACTGGTACGGGTACAGGAACTCCTATCATTGCTAGTTCAGCAAGTATTGAACTACAGGCTGTTGATGCAGTTAAAGTTACTACTAGCCCATTACGTTTAGCAAGTTTTACAACTACTGCAAGAGATGCACTAACACCAAGTAATGGCGATACAATCTATAATACTACTACGAATAAATTCCAAGGCTATGCAAATGGCGTTTGGGTAGATCTACATTAAGGAGTCGCAATGAGCGAACGCGAATATATTGTTAGCTTGAACCGAGGTGTTGATTATGATGCATTCTGGGATCAAATAGAAAACGTAAGTGCAGATGATGGATTTGTTCCGACTAGACGAGTAAACATTGAAAATGAAAGACCTGGAAGTTTNCGTAGTTGTCACTACTTACTTACAGACGATGAAGCAAAAACCCTAAGAGAAGATGCAAGAGTTTATAGTGTAGAAATTCCTCCCGAACAACGTGACGATATTGAGATCGGATTTACATCGCAAGAAATAGCCAACTTCAATAAAACTGCAATTGATACAGGTAATTATAGAGACTGGGGTAAAATACGACATAGTTTTTCAGTACAACCTTATAT
>JGI26086J50260_1001638_pt1 | contig 12839 bp, 10 predicted proteins | sample SaaInl3SG_22_DNA_FD_50260 | JGI IMG/M metagenome (IMG submission 50260)
CCCAAGAACTGAAGCGATCGATCTCTTGGTCGATGTCATCAGAACACAGGTTGGTCCGCAGCTGAATGCAAAACACCAGGCAGCCTAGCGAATTACAAAGTCTTACAGGCGTTGGTCCCAAAGTTGAGCAAGCACTGAACCGCTTGGGCCTGTATTCTTTCCGAGATCTCTTGTTTCATTTGCCGGCGCGCTATGAGGACCGGACCACTCTTGTCGACATCGCCGATCTGCAGCCGGGGACTCCTCAGCTTCTACAAGGCGAAATCACAGCTCAATCGATCATCCCCGGTCGCCGCATGCAAGCTGTGTTGACCTTTGAAGATCTGACAGGGGCCGCTCGCATTCGATTATTTCATTTTTCACGGGCCTACCTAGCCACTCTGAAAAGTGCAGCCTCCGTTCGAATCTTTGGCGAACCTAGGATCAACCAAGGAGTGACCGAATTCATTCATCCAGAAATTTCCGTGTTCAAAGGCGATCCACCACCGTTAGATGACACACTCACGCCGATTTACCCAACCACTGACGGGCTTTCGCAACCCAAACTTCGCGACTTGATTCGGCAAGCCCTCGCCAAAGGCGCTGATTTTTATGCGTTAGACGAGTTATTAGATGCCGCTCATACCAAGCATCGTCCCGCGTTGTGGGATGCGCTGCTTGCTCTGCATCAGCCGACCAAAGGGCTGCCTGCAAGCCCCTACGTGGAGCGACTGGCGTTTGAAGAACTGCTCGCCCATCGGCTCTTGTTACTGACGCGACGAGATGACTACATCCGCTACCAGGCGCCTTGCCTGCAGTCCACGGCAGCAGAGGCGAGGAAACAGCTGATCACGGAGCTTCCATTTGAGCTGACAGAGGCACAACAACGTGTGCTCAAAGACATCGATCACGATCTACAAAGTGGCCACCCCATGCTTCGCTTGCTTCAAGGTGATGTGGGCTCTGGAAAAACACTCGTGGCAGCTCTGGCAGCTCTGCCTGTCATTAACGCCGGCTTCCAAGTGGCATTGATGGCTCCAACTGAGCTCTTATCAGAACAACATGCGGCGCAGTTTGCGACCTGGTTCAGCCCACTTGGAATTTCAGTCGGTTGGCTCACTGGGTCCATGAAGGCTCAACCAAGGCGAACCATTCTCGAGCANATCGCGAATGGCTCATGNCAGATGGTGATTGGAACNCATGCCCTNTTTCAAACGGACATCGTCTTTCATCGACTCGGCCTCGCGATCATCGATGAGCAACACCGGTTTGGTGTCGCACAGCGCCTCCTGTTGCGCGAAAAAGGAAAGGACCTGACACCACACCAGCTCATCATGACAGCCACACCAATCCCTAGAACACTCGCCATGACTCATTTCGCTGATTTGGATGTCTCAGTGATTGATGCCTTACCACCCGGCCGGACTCCAGTCGATACGCGGCTGTTAAGTCAGACACGCGCCGCCGAGATCACAAACCGTCTGGATGCGCAATTCAGTGAGGGGGGTCAAGCCTATTGGGTTTGTACACTCATCGAAGAAACCGATCAAAGTATCGCTGAGGCTGCGGAAACGCGGGCTGAGAAACTGAAACAACAACTCCCCCATCGTCGTGTTGGCCTTGTTCACGGCCGGATGAAGGCCGATGACAAATCTCAGGTGATGGCTGCATTTAGCCATGGCGATCTTGATCTGTTGGTTGCAACGACCGTGATTGAGGTCGGCGTCAATGTTCCCAACGCGAACATCATGGTCATTGAAAATCCTGAGCGCCTGGGTCTCGCTCAACTGCATCAACTCAGGGGTCGTGTGGGGCGAGGTGCGCGCGTGAGTTTCTGTCTTCTGCTTGCAGGTGACACGATTTCTCAACAATCACGCGATCGCCTGAATCTCCTCAAAGAAACGAGCGATGGCTTCATCCTGGCTGAAGCTGATCTCCAGTTACGAGGACCAGGTGACGTCATTGGAACCCGCCAGACCGGTGAACTCTCTTTTCGCGTGGCCGATTTGACCCAACACGCTGGGTTGCTGGATGAAATCGCGTCGCTTGCTGAAACAATCCGAACCGGACCTCAGGGAGTGCGTGAACAATTGATTGAAAGGTGGATCGGTCATGAGGAACACTTTGCCCATGTCTGACATTCGAACCCTTGCCTCACGAATCCCGTTTTGGATTCAAGTGACTCGTCTTGACCGGCCTGTTGGCTGGATTGTCTTGCTCTGGCCAACCTGGATTGCGCTGACATTAGCAGGTTTCAAAGCCGACTCGTTCGACCTGGCTATCTGGGTCATTTTCACCCTTGGGGTCGTGATCACTCGAAGCGCCGGCTGTGTGGTGAATGATCTGACCGATCGTCAATTCGATAAACATGTCAAACGAACTCGGTATCGCCCGATCACCACAGGTAACCTGCCGGTCAAAGAAGCAGTGATCTTAGCGATAGCGTTACTGTTGGTTGCCTTTGCACTGGTTTTACTCACCAACGCCGAAACGATCATGTTATCGGTCATCGCACTCATACTCGCGATCATTTACCCCTGGCTGAAACGCATCACGTTTTGGCCACAAATCGGACTCGGCCTGGCATTCTCCATGGCAATACCCATGGCATTCACGGCTTATCAACAACCTCTAGACCCACTGGTCTGGGCGCTGTTTGCTGGCAATGTGGCTTGGACGCTTGCCTATGACACCTTCTATGCCATGGTCGACCGCGACGACGATTTACGCATTGGGGTGAAGTCGACAGCCATCGTATTTGGACGGTTTGACCTCATCGCGATTGGCTGTTGCCAACTCATTGCCGTGGCTGGCTTCTCCTACGCGTTCTGGCTTGCCCAACTCCATCCGATGGTCATTGTTGGGATCATCGGAGCAATTGGATTTGCGCTCCATCAGCAACGCATCGCACGCACTCGGTCCCGTGATGCCTGTTTCCGAGCCTTCATCGAAAACCACCGATTCGGTGCAGCCCTCTTTGTCGGTGCGGTTCTCGGTTCTTTATGACATTTTTATTTCAAGCGTAACCTTTCTGTAATATTNCTATGGTTTTATCCTATCAATAGAAACCATCAGGAAAAGATATGAGCCATCAGCCTCTCCGCAGGGTGCTTATCGTCGATGATGAACCCGCAGTTCGTGAAATGTTAGCTGTTGCTCTCGAGATGGCTGGTTTCGAAGTGAAGGAGGCAGAAGACGCATCCACGGCTCTTCATCAAGTTGCATCATCCTTACCTGATTTAATGTTGATCGACTGGATGATGCCGCAAGTTTCTGGACTTGAACTCTGTAGAAGATTACGACGGAATCCAGATACTGCGAATATCCCTCTCATTCTTCTCACTGCTCGCGGAGAGGAAGATGCCAAAATTACTGGGCTAGAAGTTGCCGACGATTATATCACCAAGCCTTTTTCACCGCGTGAGCTAGTAGCTCGATTGAAAGCGATCTTGCGACGCACTACGCCCAAGGGCGTCGAAGAGCCAGTTGAATTTGCCAAACTGCGCTTGGATCCTGTCGGGCAACGAGTGACTGCTTTTGGGCAGCTGCTTACGTTGAGCCCAATCGAATATCGCTTACTTCAGTTATTCATGACTAATCCCGATCGTGCCTTTTCGAGAACTCAACTGCTCGATCGAGTGTGGGGGGGCGATGTATATGTGGAAGAGCGAACCGTCGACGTTCATATTCGGAGACTCAGGAAAGCCCTAGGCTCAGCGCATGAGGATCTCATTCAAACAGTGAGAGGAACCGGATATCGCTTCACCACAACTGAATTAGAAGATTCTCATTGAATAGCGAGCCGATAGCCTGCGTCTCGTTGCTTACGCACTTCCTCTTCAAGATCCATCAGCATCACTGGATGCGAATCGAATACCTGTCGATCAAAATGAAGAGTGATCGTTTCTTGATCAACTGAGACTTTAAACTGCGGGATGTTCGATTCCCTACCGACGTGCATTGCATAGGCGATGCGAATCAATCGAACGAGCCGAATAATCCGATTTTCAGACCAATACCTAAGCCGCGGAATCAAATCACTACTTAATTTTTTTCGATGCATACGAATGAGTGTGCCAAGTACTGCTTGCTGTTCTCGATTAAACCCAGGCATTGCCGTATTCATCACAATATAAGCCCCATGGCGGTGATAACCTGAGTAATTAATCTGTAGACCTATCTCGTGTAGCCTGGTTGCCCAAACAAGCATTTGTTTATCGTCGGCATTCATCGCCCAAGAAGTACAAGCAACTTCAAAAATCTGCTCAACTGTTTCTCGAACTCGCGTCGCCTGATCACGATCAATTCCATACTTCTTCGCTAAGTCAAGGGCAGTTCTCTCGCGTATGTCCGATGCTTTTAACCGGTCATCCATGCCATAGAGAACACCTTCACGAAGTGCAGCATCCGCAAAATAAATCTCACCTAAACGGAGCTCATCCATTAAAGCAGCAATGATTCCTAGGCCTGCGGGCAATACTTGCATTCGCTCTGGACTTACATCTGGAATGTCGGGCGTCANACGATTGATATCGTTCATAACAAATTGCTTACAGGCCTCTAATGACTCTCTGGTGATCACAGACCCAAAACCCAAAAAGTTGCCAAGCGCACTCACACCTTTCGCAGANCCCGATGATCCAAAACATTTTTCGACGTTAAATGCCCTAATCCGTGAGGCTATCGGTTCAATTGCTTTCCGNGTGGCAAGATCGATCTCTGCAAAAGCTTTTTTATTNACCTTCTGCATGTATCGATTAGTAAAAGTGACACAGCCGAGNGTCCTCGACGAGAGAAACTCACTATCGTAATCATGCCCAACCGCAAACTCGGTTGAGCCACCTCCAACATCGAAAACTAAGAACCGACCGTCGATTGACTGAGTATGCGCGACGGCTTGGAAGATTAGCCGCGCCTCTTCTGGGCCGGAGATAACTTCAATTGGCGCCCTAAAATGTTTGCTNGCTCTATCAATAAACTCATCTGCATTGCGCGCCTCACGGAGCGTATGCGTTGCAACCACGCGAATATCATCTGTCGCAACGCCAGACAGCCGAGCATCAAATCTAGCCAGTGCCTCAACTCCTAAAGCAATTGAGCGTTTGTCCAACACATTTTTATGATTAAGCCCAGCAGCCAAGCGAACGCGCTCTCGATCACGAATCAGTATTTGCACACCAGACGGCGTCAACTTGGCGACCGTCATATGAAAGCTGTTCGATCCTAGATCGACAGCCGCGACTAAGCGTTCTTCTANCGTATTGTTTGTTTTAGGCACTTTCTAATTGCTTAATATAGTTATAAGTGCTTATTTGCACTCTTAGCTTACGTCGATTACCGCGAGTCACATAGTTGTTCGACTGATCTTCATCAATAATTCGCGCTTTGGTGGTATCTTTGAACTGAAGGTCCATCAAGTCAATAATCACNTGCTTNAGGTCTGAGTCATTAATCGGCGTTGTCACCTCAACCCGATTATCTAGATTTCGAGTCATCCAATCAGCCGAACTAATAAAGACCTCTGGCTCGCCATTATTGTGAAAAATCATGACGCGAGGATGTTCTAAAAAGCGATCAACAATACTAATAACGTCAATCCGATCACTCATCCCTGGGATATTCGGGACGAGGGTACACATACCACGAACACAGGCTCTTATTTTGACACCGGCCCGACTCGCCTCATACAGCTTTGAAACTAACTCATCATCAGTCAGGTTATTCACTTTAAGTGTTAGCTGTGCACGCTTGCCTGACTCTGCATTTTCAATCTCGCGATCGATGCGTCGGTAAATTTCTCCTCGCTGGGTTATTGGACTGATCCACAAATGTCGAAATGTATGATTTTTATACGGCGCTTTGATGAAAGAGAACACTTGGCGAACTTCCGAAGTAATCTCAGGACGCGCAGTTAACAGGCTGAAGTCGGTGTAGATTCGTGCTGTTTTTTCGTTGAAATTTCCTGTGCCAATATGCGCATAGCGCACCCGCTGATTACCTTCTTTTCGGGTAATCAAACACAGTTTAGAATGCACTTTTAGATTCGTGATCCCAAATGTTACGCGGACACCCGCATCAGTGAGGAGCTTCGACCATCGAATATTTGCCTCCTCATCGAAACGTGCCTGCAATTCAACAACAACGAATACGTCTTTGCCATTAGCGGCCGCATCAAGCAATGACTTGATCACCAATGAAGAACTTGCAACCCGATACAGGCTGATTCGGATCGATTCGACCGTTGGATCATGCGCGCTCTGACGCAGCCACTCGGTAAAATGATAAAAATCATGATAGGGATAGTGTAGTAGCACATCCTTCTCTTTAATTACGGAAAAATAGTTACGCTGATTATCAAGCAATTTAGAGGCTACAGGTGGCAACTCTGCATTTTGAAGCGAGGACCTGCCGATCGACGGAAAGCTCAGAAAATCCTTCATATTGTGGTAACGACCACCAGGAATGATCGCATCTATCCGCGTAATACCTAGTTCTCGCTTAAGCATCTCAACAACGCGCTCTGGCATTTCGCGGTCATGAACCAAGCGTGTTGGCTCAGCCGTCAAACGTTGCTTCAGGCCCGAAGACAGACGGTCCATGAGACTGTCATCGATTTCCCCGGCAAGGTCATACTCTGCATCCCGAGTCAACTTCATCGACCAAGCCTGAACATCCTCGAATTCAAAATACCCTTCAAAGACTTCTGTAAGACCAACGCGAATCGCATTATCCAAAAGCACCAAAGGCTTCTTTCTTCGAGACGTTTCTGCGGGCAACTCAATGAATCGCGGATGATGGTCTGTTGGTACTTCGATTAGCGCGTAGGTAAATTCTTCGCCATTTCGCAGTTCAGCAACAAGATAGGTCGCATCATCAGCGAGCACATCACCAAGATCNACGCGGCCCNATACAATAATGGGGCAAATAAACTTTCTTATTTTTTGGTGAAAATAACGACGCAGCCATTCTTTGTGACCATCACTCAGCTGATCTTCATTCTCTAAAAAAATATTGTGGCGCGCTAAGGTGCGAATCACCTCCAGATGCGCAAGCTCNAACTCTGCATTTAGTTCAACAGTCCGCTTCTGGATAAGGCCGAGAAGCCTTCGAGCTTCTGGATCACCGCCAACTTCTTGGTGTAACAATATTCGACGTCGAACATCTGCTACCCTAACCCTGTAAAACTCATCGAGATTGTTGGAATAAATCCCTAAAAATCGAGCCCGTTCAATTGGCGGATTGCTCTTATCCATCGCCTCTTGTAACACGCGATGATTGAACGCAAGCCAACTCAGCTCCTTGTCATTCGTAGGGTAATTTACCAAGGTGTCATCCTTAAACCGCAGTCTTTCCTTGATGGTAAAGCATTTCGATTACAAACTTGTAACACAGATCATTTAAAAGATTCATATGAGAAATGCCGGCTCAACAACAGTTATAGAAATTACCTCGCTGCTACTTCTAGCCAGTGCTCTCGGCACCATATCAGGTCACTTCACCGCGTCTGCACTTATAGTGTCTACCAGTTATCTTGGGTTAACGCTTTGGCGTCGAAATAGCTTATATCGCTGGTTAGAAGGGTATAAAAAAAACGATGTTTTACTATCCTCCGATTTGTGGAGGGATGTTGTTAGACGGATCGAGCTTGATCGCGAAGATACAAAACAAAAACGAGACAAACTGTCTGAGCAATTACACAACCTGCGGCATGCATTAAGTAGTCTCAATATCGGGATGGTTTTAACAGATGATACTTGGNCATTAACCTGGTGGAACACGCATGGTGGAGAGCTACTCGGCTTAAGACACCCAGATGACGTAGATGGCTATCTATTCGCCTTACTACGGTCACCAGCACTCAAAAGTTACATCTCTTCGCAACAATTCGATGATCCANTGATCGTCGATAATTTCCGTAATGACAATCAATCAATCGAGTTTTTCTTCGGCCCCGTCCCGTCCAGTGGTTATATAATCTTGGTTCGAGATGTGACGCGCTTCCAAAAGCTCAACAAAATGCGCTCAGACTTTATTGCGAACGTATCCCATGAACTCAAAACACCACTGACCGTCATCAATGGCTACCTCGAAACACTGATCGACAACGGGTTAGTCGATCACGTTGCTAGCAAAGCCATCTCGAATGCTTGGTCTCAGAGCCAACGCATGAGCACTATTATTCAAGATCTGATGACTCTATCCCAACTTGAGACCTCGCAAAGTCCTGACCAAACGACTTTCAACCTGAACGGGTTATTGGATCAAGTCGTACAGCAGGCGCGACTGCTTAAAGAAAATCTCGACAAAAAGCAGACGCAGATCGGTCTATCAACCCCCAATCGATGGGATATGATCGGGAGTACGAACGAGATCTATTCATTACTCTCAAACCTACTCAGTAATGCAATTCGTTACTGCCCAGATGGATCAGATATCATCATTTCGATTGAGCCTCATGCAGATGGTGCAATGATTCAGGTGCGTGATAACGGCCCTGGTATTGCAGAGTCACACATCGAGCGACTAACCGAGAGATTTTATCGAGTTGACAACAGTCACTCATCGTCAACTGGCGGAACGGGTCTTGGATTATCAATCGCCAAACACATTGTGACTCGGCACAACGGGACGCTCAAAATCGAATCACGCCTCGGAGAGGGAACATGCATTCAATGCATCTTCCCTCACGATAGAGCGCATCCGACTAGTCAAAACTATTCTGATTAACTGCTGGATGCCGAACGTCCACGCCTTGCACCAAATAAATGACATATTCGGCAATGTTAGTAGCATGATCGCCGACCCTCTCTAACGATCTCGCAATCCAGACGATATTAAGTATACGTCCGATATTCCTTGGATCTTCAATCATGAATGTTGCAAGAGCCCTGAGGGCAGATTGATATACCTTATCGACCTCACGCTCACGCTGGAAGATTTCTCTCGCAAGATCAAGATCCAATCTGGCAAACGCATTCAAAGATTCGTTCAACATCTTAGCGACTTGCTCGGCTATCTGTTGGATTTCAGTAACTCCAACATCGCTCCCGCTCATAAAACACTCAAGACTAAGACTGCCAACTTTTTCCAATTCATCTCCCATGCGCTCGAGATCACGCACGATCTTTGACACAGCAAGCACTAGCCGCAAATCCGAGGCGATTGGTTGTCGCCTCACGATAAGAGTTTCAACCTGCTCATCCAGATCGATTTCGGCTGCGTTAATCTTTTTCTCAATCTCATCTGTCTTGCTGAGTAGGGATGAGTCTTGGGTAGAATAAAATTGGAGTGCAGCTCTCAATTGCTCTTCGACAAGTCCACCCATCTCCAAGATCGACCGTCTCAGAGCTTCCAATTCCTCATTGAACTCACTGGAAATATGTCGAAAGAAATCGTCATTTAAGTCGTTCATTTTTATCCGAATCGTCCTGTAATGTAGTCCTGTGTCAACTCGTGCTTTGGATTCGTAAAGACTTGCTTTGTATCTCCCACTTCGACCAGCTTGCCAAGGTGAAAATATGCTGTTCTATCCGATATACGCGCCGCTTGTTGCATTGAGTGCGTTACGATGACAATCGTGTATTGCTCACGTAACTCATGGATCAATTCCTCGACCTTCGCTGTTGCAATTGGGTCCAATGCAGAACACGGTTCATCCATCAAAATCACTTCTGGGCTGACTGCAATCGCCCGAGCAATACACAACCGTTGTTGCTGTCCGCCTGATAGGCCGGTGCCAGGCTGATCTAACCGATCTTTAACTTCTTCCCACAGCCCAGCGCGCTGTAATGACGATTCAACAATTTGATCAAGCTCGACTTTGCTTGCCGCGAGACCATGAATTCGCGGCCCATAAGCGATGTTGTCAAAAATTGATTTCGGAAACGGGTTCGGCTTCTGAAATACCATTCCGACACGAGCGCGCAATGACACAACATCAATCGCTGGATCATAGATATTCTGGTGATCAATCTTAATCTCACCATCAACCTTACAGATATCAATAGTGTCGTTCATTCGATTCAGACATCGAAGGAAAGTCGACTTGCCACATCCGGATGGGCCAATGAATGAAATAACCTGACTCATACCGATATCAAGACTGATGTTATCGATAGCCTGTTTCTCGCCATAAAAAACATTGACGTTTCTGGCAGACATTCGTGGGTTATCAACTTGAATTTCGCCAAGAGTCTTCTCAGGGACAGCTCGACCCTCTACTTGGTTGGTGTTCTGGACCATCGAATCACTCACTATTGTTTCCATTACTTTAATCCCCTCACCAGCGTCGTTCTAGCTTTTTACGAAGCAAAATCGCCGCCGCATTCATACTGATTAGGAACGCGAGCAGCACGATAATTGCCGCACTGGTTTTTTGAACAAACATACGTTCTGCAAAATCGGCCCACATAAAAATCTGCACCGGAAGGACCGTACCAGGATCAGTGACACCCGCCGGCACATCAACAATAAATGCAACCATACCAATCATCAGAAGTGGCGCTGTCTCACCCAAGGCTTGTGCCATACCAATAATTGTTCCAGTTAGCATGCCAGGCATGGCTAACGGCAACACATGATGCATGATGGTTTGCATTTTTGATGCGCCAACTCCCAAAGCAGCATCTCGGATACTAGGAGGTACTGCGCGAATTGCAGCCCGAGATGAAATAATAATTGTGGGTAAAGTCATCAACGCAAGAACGATACCTCCAACCAGTGGAATCGAACGAGGCATTCCAAAAGCAACAATAAAGATAGCGAGACCCATGATGCCAAAAACCACCGAAGGCACTGCCGCAAGATTGTTAATATTGATTTCAATAATTTCGGTGAGACGATTCTTTGGAGCCATTTCCTCCAGATAAACAGCCGTCGCAACCCCCAACGGAAAGGCAATAACGATACATACTAATAGTGTCAAAATTGAGCCGACCAACGCGCCTCGAATACCAGCCATTTCGGCATCACGGGATGCAGAGCCGAAAAATAAATAATCACTGATTTCGTAGCTGATGCGGCCCTCAGCCTCTAAGGCGTCAATGTAGCCAATCAACTGATCACTGATGCGACGATCTGCTTCTGGCGTTTCACGAGAAATCAGACCTCGAAGAAAAGTATCGACATCATCATCAACGGCGAATTGAATAGAAACCATGGACTCTAATTGCTCTGGATTATCTAGTACATAGTTCATCAATCGCTGACTCGACCCCGAAGAAATCAGACGCCGCGCCTCACGTTTTTCTTTCCGACCTTCTGGGTTACCAAGAGCCTCATATAAGGATGTTAAAATCGCACCATCAAAGTCACCACCAGCAAGCGATTCGACCGTCATCTGGCCGCTTGGATCTAACTGACGTGCGTCAAGTCGCACGTCCAGAGTCACGTAGTACTGAAACAGTCCAGGAATTCCCTTACTTAAGATTCCAGCGAACAACAAAACAAGAAAACCTAACGCAATGGCTACTGCGGTTTTTCCCAGCCATAGAAAACGCGTCTCTTTCCGTTTACGTAAGTTGATGGATGCTTTAACACGCTCCGCCGCCTGCTGAGGATCCAGTCTTTGATACGTACGATCAGTCATACTGTTCTCGATATTTCTTAACGATTTGTAACGCGAAATAATTCAACGCTAACGTCGTAATAATCAACATTAACGCCAGCGCAAATGCTGACAGTGTCTTAGCCGACTCAAACTCTTGGTCCCCTACTAAGATCGTCACAATTTGGGATGTTACAGTTGTAACAGCATCCAACGGATTGAATGACAAATTAGCTGCCAAGCCAGCAGCCATCACAACGATCATGGTTTCACCCACAGCACGTGATACTGCGAGAATGACTGCAGCGACGATTCCAGGAAGCGCTGCCGGTAGTACAACCTGGCGAACGGCTTCGCTACGCGTCGAACCGAGTCCATATGCTGCATCACGTAATGACTGAGGGACTGCATTAATCACGTCGTCCGATAGTGATGAGATGAATGGAATGATCATCACGCCCATAACCAAACCTGCAGCTAAAGCAGACTCTGAAGCAACCTCAAGGCCCATTGACTCACCAACAGATTTGACGAAAGGAGCAACTGTTAAGGCTGCAAAAAATCCATAAACAACTGTAGGAACGCCCGCCAGAATCTCGAGTAGTGGCTTCACGATTCCACGAATTCTCGGAGTTGCATACTCAGCCAAATAAATTGCACTAAATAGCCCGATAGGTATCGCAACAGTAAGTGCTATTGCTGAGATTAAAAATGTTCCAACAAACATCGGAACCATCCCATAAGTCGCTGTTCCACCACCTGATCCAGCGCGCTCAGCCCTTCAAACTGGGGATTCCACTCAAGACCAAATAAGAAATCCTGAGGCGGAATTAACTTAAAGAAACGGATTGATTCGAACAGAACGGACAACACAATACCGATAGTTGTCAAAATCGCGACCAAAGAGCTTCCGATTAACATCCAGGTCAAAATCCGTTCCACGTAATTACGCGAACGGAATGNCAAGTTGATTCTGCGATACCCCAAAAGGCCACCGACAAGTGAAACCGCTAAGACGAGGGAATTTGCGACGACAATCGCATTAGCATCCCATCGGATCCAAGCATCGCCTGCAGCTTGAACCCAAGGTTCGACCTCACCAAAACTGATGCCGTTTATGACGTTCGATACCTTTGCTAATGCAATCGCCCGATCGACAGTATCACCGTTCATAACGTCCTCTGGAAAATAATCCCTAGCCCAAAACTGAAACAAGAGATCCTTGCCAATCAGGATCGTCAATAAAACGAACAGTGCGGGAAGAGCAGAGGTGACCGCAGCCCATACCCCGTGATAATGAGGCAAAGAATGGAGT
>JGI26086J50260_1001641_pt1 | contig 12833 bp, 14 predicted proteins | sample SaaInl3SG_22_DNA_FD_50260 | JGI IMG/M metagenome (IMG submission 50260)
CCTCATTATGTGCAATTGGTGAAAGAAGCTGCTACAATTGATGTTCAAAAAGAGGGAGCCGCTATTCGGTATTCGGAGGCCTTTGCTCCCGAGGGAATCAATGTCAATTTTGTAGAGAAAAAAACTGAACAACTCTTTGTGATTCGCACCTACGAGCGTGGGGTAGAAAATGAAACCCTGGCCTGTGGAACGGGAGCCGTAGCTGCGGCTTTGGTCCTTCATTTTCTCGGTGAAACGGGAGGAGCCACCCAGGTGGAATTACAAGCACCCGGTGGGGTTTTGAATGTGGACTTTGAACTAAATCAGCAAACCTACCAAAATGTTCACTTGCAAGGACCTGCTACTTTTGTTTTTTCTGGTACGATAACCCTATGAAATCAGATTCTGTTTTTTTACGTGCCCTAGAACCCTCAGATATCGAGATTTTATTTCAACTTGAAAACAACTCGCTCTACTGGAAGTACTCCAACCGAACAGAACCCTTTTCAAAAGCGCTATTGGAAAACTACATTGCACAGCAAAGCCAAGATATTTTTGAAGTCAAACAAAAACGTTTTGTACTCGCCTCTTCCTCAAAGGAAACTTTGGGTTTTGTCGATTTGTTTGATTTTGAACCCATACACCGCAGGGCGGGCGTAGGGATACTTATTAAAGAGGGAAAACAGGGGAATGGTTTTGGAAAAACTGCCTTAAACCTTCTCGCAACTTATGCACAAAAGCATTTACATATACATTGTCTCTACGCGAATATCGCTTTAGAAAATAAACCGAGTATTCGAGTTTTTGAGGCGTGTGGTTATCAACAAGTAGGTTTAAAAAAAGCGTGGAATTTTTACGAAGATCAATTTCACGATGAATATCTTTATCAAAAATTATTTCATTGATGTATCGAAGAAAACTGCTGATTTTACTCAGTCTTTTAGGAGCTGGGGTAGGGCTCTTTTTTGTTTTTAAATTTTATCAACTCTTTTTTTGGAGCAATACACAATTTGAAAACGATTCTTCTATTGTATTCATCGATCGAGATGACACGATCGATTCTCTTGCATTTCAATTAACTCCTTTACTTAAGTCCACCGAGCGGTTTCTAACCGCTGCCGAAAAAAAAGGATACGCTCAGCGGGTACGATCCGGGAAGTACAGTATTCGCAAAGGGATGGGGAACAATGACATCATCAATAGCCTTCGTTCCGAAAGACTAACTTCAAAGGTGGTATTCAACAATCAAGAGCGACTGGAAGATTTGGCAGGGCGGGTGGCACAGCAGATCGAAGCGGATAGTTTGGAATTGCTCGCCGCTTTTCTCGACCCCGTTTTTTTATCCGAAGAGGGTTTTACCAAAGAAAATGCTTTAACGCTATTCCTCCCCAATACATACGATATGTTTTGGGACGTAAGTCCAAAAGAGTTTAGAAAACGGATGTTGGATTACTACACCAGGTTTTGGAATGAAACCCGACGGGCAAAAGCAGAAGCCTTGAAGTTGACACCGATTGAAGTNTCTGTTTTAGCTTCTATCGTACAAAAAGAAGCAAATCAAAAAGAAGAGCAAAATCGCATTGCAGGGGTATATCTCAACCGGTTGGGTATGGGGATGAAACTTCAGGCGGATCCTACTGTAATTTTTGGATTAAAAAATGCTTCNGGAAATTTTGATCAGGTCATAAAAAGGGTGCTTTACAAAGATTTGCAGTTGAATTCGCCTTACAATACCTACCGTTATCGCGGCTTGCCTCCAGGTCCTATTGTCATGCCCGACCTTTCTACCATCGATGCCGTATTGAACGCGGAACAGCACGCCTACTTGTATTTTGTAGCCTCTCCAGGAAAGCCCGGTTATCACTTGTTTGCAAAGGATCTAGCAGCACACAACAGNAATAAAAAAGTGTATACCNACTGGCTGAATAAGCAAAAAATATATCGTTAAAAAGAGCCTTCAAAAATAAAGATGCAAGGACGTTTTTGGAGTTGAGGTTTCTTTTTTCTCCATTCCAAAACGGAATAGGTCTTGATGTATTCAGAATCCAGACTGAGGNCACAGGCAATGCACAATTTGGAATTGGGATCTAAGACTTTGAGAAGTTCCGCAAATAGTGCATCGCTTCGGTAAGGGGTTTCAATAAAAATTTGGGCTTGATTTTCTTTGATGGCAATACGTTGGTACTTAAGTAAGGATTGGGAGCGTTGTTTTTTATCAATTGGAAGATATCCATTAAAAGCAAAATTTTGTCCATTCATACCCGAACTCATCATTGCCAAGACAATGGAGGAAGGACCAATTTGTGGTTTTACTAAAATATCATTTCGGTGAGCCATGGAAACAATAACCGCCCCTGGGTCGGCAATTCCAGGACAGCCAGCATCAGAAAGTAGACCCATTGAAGTTCCTTCCAAACAGGGATCTAGATACGAGTTGATTTCTTCTTGTGAGGTAAATTTATTTAAAGGAAAGAGTACCAGTTCGTCTTGGTTTTTATTGGGACTAATTTTTTTTATAAAGCGCCGTGCCATTTTTTCATTTTCAACAATAAAATGGGTTAAGTCTTCCACCACTTTTTTTATGGAAAGCGGCAATACTTCTAAAGGAGCACTTTCTCCAAGCGGTGTAGGTATGAGGTGAAGTGTTCCTTTAGGAGAAATTTCTGAGTTCATAGGTTTAGTTTTTTAACGATTTGGGTACACGCATCATCCAACAAGGAATAGCAAGATTCAAAACCTTCGGGACCTCCGTAATAGGGATCGGGAACTTCTTTTTCATCAGGAAGGAGGAGACTTACTTTTTCTTGTTCTTCACGGGTTTCGGCCAAACCAATTACATCCTTATAATTGGATTGATCCATCACATAAATATGATTAAAATTTTTAAAATCTTCTCTTGTAAATTTTCTAGCGCGGAACTGACTGATCCGTATTCCGTTTTGTTTTGCCACAGCGATGCTTCTTGGGTCAGGCGGATTTCCCACATGGTAAGCCGCTGTTCCAGCGGAGTCAACAATAGTGTTGGAGGTGATTTTAGATTCTAATATCCCTTGTGCCAATGGGGATCTACAAATATTACCCAGGCAGACCATGAGTATTTTTGTAGGTTCCATTTAGAGTCGTGTTTAGAGGGTTAGCTTTTGACTTAGGTCTTCTACATACTTACGGAACTGTTTGTCCGTAAAAGTTAGATTATCTACTGTTTTGCAAGCGTGTAATACTGTTGCATGGTCGCGTTTTCCAATTTGATTTCCAATACTCGCTAGGGACGCTTTTGTAAACTTTTTAGCAAAATACATTGCGAGTTGTCGGGCTTGAACGATATGTCTCCTTCTTGTTTTGGATTGAAGTGTTTCAACATCCATTTGGAAATAGTCTGAGACTACTTTTTGAATGTAGTCAATGGACACTTCTCGTTTGGTATTTTTTACAAACTTCATGACCACATCTTGGGCGAGCTCTTGGGTGATTTCTACCTTGTTAAAGGATGATTGGGCAATGAGAGAGATGATCGCACCCTCGAGTTCACGCACATTGGTTTTGATGTTTTTGGCAACGTATTCTATGATGTCATCATTGATATTGACATCTCGGTAGAGTTTGTTTTTTAGAATAGAAATTCGCGTTTCGTAGTTGGGAAGTTGCAATTCTGCTGAAAGCCCCCATTTAAATCGAGAGAGCAGTCGTTGCTCAATGTCTTGCATATCTACAGGTGCTTTGTCCGAGGTAAGGACAACCTGTTTCCCATTTTGATGTAAATGATTGAAAATGTGGAAGAAGACATCTTGTGTACCTGTTTTACCAGAAAGGAATTGGACGTCATCGATAATAAGTACGTCCAAAAGTTGATAAAAATGAATAAAATCGTTTCTCGTATTTTTCTTTACCGCCTCAATATATTGTTGAGTAAACTTTTCCGCGGCGATGTACAAGACTGTTTTATCTTGATATTTTTCTTTGATTTCGACTCCTATTGCNTGAGCTAGGTGAGTTTTTCCAAGGCCCACTCCTCCAAAAATCAATAAGGGGTTGAACGAGGTACCTCCTGGCTTTGCAGCTATNGCAAGTGCCGCAGATCGGGCGAGACGGTTGGAATCTCCTTCCAAGAAGTTTTCAAAATTGTAATTGGGATTGAGTTGAGATTCAATCTGAAGATTTTTAATTCCCGGAATCACAAACGGATTTTTTAGCTCCGATGCGTTTGAGTTCAGTGGTGCATCAACGTCTTGAGGTTGCAATCCAGCTCGGTAATTGCTGGGAATATTTTCTGTAAATGCGGTTTTGTTTCCAAACGTATTTTCCATTCGGATGGAGTAGACCAAGCGCGCTTCGTTACCTAATTCTTTTTGTAATGCCGTCTTTAACAACTTGACATAATGTTCTTCCAACCATTCGTAGAAAAATTTACTCGGTACTTCGATGCTTAAGACTTGATCATTTAACTTCACTGGTTTTATAGGTAAGAACCAAGTTTTGTAGGCTTGGGGCTGGATGTTGTCCTTTATAAAAGTTAGACATTTAACCCATACCGATGAAGCACTTTTGTTCATTTATTTGACGTTGTTTGTGTTGTTTTTATGGTTTATTGCGCCGTTCAAAGCGATTCGACAAATATTCACTAAAAAAACCAAAAAAAAAAATGAATTCACTATTGAATTTTAAGTTTTTTTTTATGATATTCTGACGAAGCAAACATGTAGTCAAGTCAAATAAATTCCTACATATTGTTTAATATATATTAGAGCATGAATTATACCACAAAACCGATTACAGTTCGCTATTCAGAAACCGATCAAATGCACTTTGTACATCACAGTAATTACCTGAAATACTTTGAATTGGCAAGGCTTGAGTGGTTATCTGATTTAGGAATTTCATATGCCAAAATGGAACGTGAAGGAATTCTAATGCCTGTGGTAAGTGTTGGAGTAAATTACAAAACACCACTGTATTTTGGGGACACTTTTTGTGTTAAGGTTACCTTGAAACAATTGCCCAAAGCGACCCTAGATTTTGAGTATCTAATTGTAAATCAAAACGATGAATTGATTTGCACGGGATATACCAAATTAGCATTCTTATCCCCACAAACCAAACGCCCGATGCGCTGTCCTGATTTTTTGGCGGAAAAATTCAATTGAAGTACAAGTTGAGTTGGTCTCCGTTAATAAATTCAGTGGTTGTAGCGTCTTTATTAAAAACAGGGGCTGGGATTCCTTTTTTTAATTTTTTTTCACTTTGAAATACTCTTGCTTCGTCCCAAAGATTTTGATCGATAAAACCTTGTAGTGTTTTTTGCCCTCCTTCTACAATGACGGATTGAATTTCCTCGGTATAGCAAAAATCGAAAAACTCCTTTAGATTATAGGGATTCAAAAAAATATAGCGATTTATTGAATCGGAGGGCGCCTTGGGCTGCTGATGAAAGAAATAAGTAGCTGTATTGTCTTTATATAAGGTAGTATTTTTAGGAGTTCTAAGATTCGGATCCAATACCAGTCGTAAGGGATCAGCTCCTTTCCAGTCTCTTGTAGTCAGTTGGGGGTTGTCATCTACTAATGTTTGAACTCCAANGAGGATTGCTGATTCCTGGCTTCTCCANTGGTGTACTCTTTGGCGGGATTGTAGGTTGGTGATCCAAAAAACAGAGGCATCGTTTTTGTCACTCGGATCAGGTGCAATGAAGTGATCTGCAGTTTGGGCCCACTTTAAAATCAGGTAGGGACGTTTTTGTTTGTGGAAGGTAAAAAACCGACGGTTGAGAAAATCGGATTCTTTTTTTAGTACTCCATGGGTAACCTCGCACCCCCATTTTTTCAAGGCTTGAATCCCTTTGCCTGCTACTTTTGGATTGGGATCTAGGGATCCAATAACCACTCGAGGAATTTTATAGTCCTTGATTATATGAACACAGGGTGGTGTTTTTCCAAAGTGCGCGCAAGGTTCTAAATTGACATAAAGAGTACTTTCTGATAATTGTGTTTTTTCTGCTACACTGGCTATGGCATTTACTTCCGCATGGGGTTCACCAGCCATTCGGTGCCACCCCTCACCAATGATTTTACCTTGATGGACAAGAACAGCNCCCACCAGTGGATTGGGATAGGTAGCGCCCAGTGCGTGCTGCGCTAGATCTAGGCAGCGTTGCATAAAAAGGGTGTCGGTAGTATTGTTCAAATCTCGGTGTATATAAATTTGCTAACCTTAGANAATAGAAATAGAATAGCNTGTAAATTTAGCATAAAAATAGACGAATGAAGATCCGTCCGGTGGAATTAAAAGACAATGAGGCTCTTGCGGTAGCTCTNCGNAAGGTGCTTNTTGAAATGGGAGTCCCAAAAGTGGGAACAGCCTACGAAGACAAAGAGTTAGACGCGATGTTTCAGGCCTATGCGAAGCCTCGTTTTCAATACTACGTAGTAGAAGATCAGGAAACAATTTTGGGTGGTGCTGGTATAGCACCTTTAAAAGAGGGGGATCCTTCTGTTTGTGAATTACAGAAAATGTATTTTTTNCCCGAGGCAAGGGGGAAAGGATTGGGAAAACAAATGATTGATTTGTGTCTAGATTTTGCAAAAGCAAATGATTTTCAACTTTGTTATATTGAAACCATGCCCAATATGTTGGATGCGCAAGCCTTGTATAAAAAGGTAGGATTTCAATATATTGACCACGCTATGGGAAACACAGGACATAATTCTTGTCCCGTATGGTTAACAAAATCCCTTGTATGACGCTACTTGAGGCTAGAGATTTATATCGAGAGACCTTACAAAAGAAGTTCTCTATTGGGGAGATTGATTTCTATTTCAAGAGCCTGATGACGGACTCTTTTCAAAGGGAACCCACCCAACTTGCCCTTGAGCCAGAGAGTGAATTGGAGCCTCGCGAAGTTCTCTTAATTCAAGAGGCTGCAACAAAACTTTTGAAGGACTATCCGNTGCAATACATNACGGGTACGGTCCATTTCAGAACCCTAAAGCTAAAGGTAGANCCGCGAGTTCTAATCCCAAGACCAGAGACTGAAGAATTGGTAGACTGGATAGTGGAAGATTTCGGAAAACGTACAGANGACTCTAAAGATATACTAGATATGGGAACAGGATCTGGCTGTATTGCTATTGCCTTGGCAAAAGAAAACACTCAATTTACTGTATCGGCTTTGGATCAAGAGCAACCTATTTTAGACTTGGCTCAGGAAAATGCTTTAAATAATGGAGTTCAAATTCATTTTTTTCAGCAAGATTTACTTCAATTAGACTCCTTAAAACAGTCTTTTGATATCCTTGTATCGAANCCTCCCTATGTTATGANNAAAGAGCAAGAACTGATGCAACCGAATGTCCTAGATCATGAACCGCATCAAGCGCTATTTGTTCCCGATGAAGATCCGCTTGTATTTTATCGCGCAATTTTAAAATTTGCAAGTTTACATTTAAACTCTGAGGGAATTATTTATTTTGAAATCAATCCCTTATTGATCGATGAACTGAGATTCCTAATTCAACAATTTGATTATACTATTTCTGAGCGAATGGATATCTTTGGAAAAGTGAGAATGCTTCGTTTGAAAAAAAAAGTAACATGGAAGAGATTCAAGAGAAAATCCTAAAGCTTAGGGAGGAACTACATCAGCACAACCACAAGTATTATATAGAGGACGCTCCAATTATCAGCGATTTTGCTTTTGATCAAATGCTACGCGAGCTACAAGAGCTAGAAACACAATACCCTCAATTTCAAGATCCCAATTCTCCCACGCAGCGCGTTGGAGGAGAAGTAACGAAGTCTTTTGACACAGTTTCGCATCGCTATCCCATGTATTCGTTGTCCAATACCTATTCCAAAGAAGAGCTCTTCCAGTGGGAGGAACGCATTCGCAAAATTTTGGGTCCAGAAGCAGTGATTTCCTACACCTGTGAATTAAAATTTGATGGGGCTTCCATAAGCCTTACATACGTTGATGGAGCCTTGACGCAGGCACTTACCCGTGGGGATGGCATCCAAGGTGATGCGATAACGACCAACATCAAAACGATCAAGACCATTCCTTTAAAATTGAATGGGGATTATCCTCCATTTTTTGAAATCCGAGGAGAAATTATTTTGCCTTGGGAAGGTTTTCACAAGATGAATAAAGAACGAGAAGCCTCAGGAGAACCTCTGTATAGCAATCCCCGAAATACGGCTTCAGGAAGCTTAAAGCTTCAGGACAGCCGTTTGGTTGCGGAACGACCCTTAACTTGTTTTTTGTACGGCCTTGCTGGGGATGAGCTCTCTATAGATTCTCAATTCGAGGCATTGCAAAAAGCGAGATCGTGGGGCTTTAAAGTTCCCGATTCTGCGCGATTGGTTCATTCCATCGATGCCGTTTTTGATTTTATTACCGAATGGGATGTAAAGCGAAAGGATTTGCCTTATGAAATTGATGGCATTGTCATCAAAGTAAATAGCTTGTCTCAACAAGAGGAGTTGGGATTTACGGCNAAAGCCCCCCGTTGGGCAATGGCATACAAATATCAGGCAGAGCAAGCGACTACAGTTTTAGAGGGAGTACACTATCAGGTGGGAAGAACGGGTGCTGTAACGCCTGTGGCGCAACTCAAGCCCGTATTGATCTCAGGAACTATAGTCAAACGTGCCTCCCTACACAATGCAGATCAAATTGAAAAATTGGCTCTTCGAATAGGAGATACTGTTTTTGTAGAAAAAGGAGGAGAAATTATTCCCAAAATCACTGCGGTAAAAACAGATGAACGCGGAGCTCAGGAAGATGCAGTTAACTTTATCGCCTATTGTCCCGAATGTGGATCTGAGTTGGAGCGCGAAGCTGGAGAAGCACAGCATTACTGTAAAAATGATACGGCCTGTCCTCCCCAACAGATCGGTAAAATTCAACATTTTATCAGCCGAAAGGCCATGGATATTGAAGGACTGGGAGGGGAAACGGTCAGTTTACTTTTTCACGAAGGCTTACTAGCTACTGTTGCCGATCTATACCGTTTGCAAAAAGAACAAGTTTTACCACTGGAGCGAATGGCAGAAAAATCAGTGAATAATCTGTTAGAAGGAATAGAAAAATCAAAAGAAAAGCCGTTTTCTAAAGTATTGTTTGGATTGGGCATACGCTATGTTGGTGAAACTGTTGCAAAACGACTAGCCAAAGCATTTGGGTCTTTGGACGCACTCCAGTCGGCTAGTGTGGAAACCTTGACAGCGACTGAAGAAATTGGAGAACGCATCGCCCAAAGTCTTGTAGATTACTTTGCTGAACCATCAAACCAGCGTCTTTTGGAAGCGTTACATGCATTCGGTCTTCAAATGGAAGAAGTGCAAACAGCAGGACAATCTCATCCAGCATTTAAAGGCAAACGGTTTGTTGTTTCAGGAGTTTTTGAGCAGTACAGCCGAGAAGGAATTAAAAATGAAATTGAGCAACTAGGAGGGATTATTGTCAGCTCGGTGTCTTCAAAAACAGACTATCTTGTTGCAGGAGAAGGAATGGGACCTGCTAAGAAAACCAAGGCCGAAACATTGAATGTTTCTATCTTGTCAGAGCCTGATTTTATTGCATTTAAAGAAAATAGGGAGTGAAAAATGTTATATTTATAACAAATAAAAATAAAATCACACGAAATGTTTGATTTTTATGCTGGCCTTAGCAGTTTATCTAAATTTATCGACTAAATGGTGGAGTTTTTATCGGATATTGTATTGGGTTATCAATTGAGAAAAAAACTTAAAAGTTTTGATCTGCAACCCAAAAAAAGTGTTCGTGCGTTTAAGACCATGGCAGTGATTCTCCCAGAGGAACTCGAAGTGGACAGAGCGGTTTTTGAAGCACTTGCAAAATCTTTAAACATCACCAGTAGTAAGATAACTTTTGTGGAATTCAGTAAGAAAAAATTGGAAGAGCGAGCAACAGAAGAAAGAAACCGTATTTTTTGTTCTAGAAAAGACATTAGTCTTTCTGGAAGGTTCACTAGTGAAATGCGAGATTTTTTTAATACAAAGTTCGATTTAGTAGTCAATTACTTTTCTGTCAAGGCAATCTTCCCAGAATTAATAAGCATGAATTGTTCTGCTTCGTTAAGGTTGGGTTTTTCTCAAGCAAATCATCAAATTAACGATGTGATTCTTGATATTGATCCTTTGGAAACTGATCTTTTTCTTAGCGAGTCCACAAACTATTTGANCGCGTTTTTAAAATAGGAANAAAGATGAATTTAAAAGGCTTAGGAGTTGCAATGGTTACTCCGTTTCNCCCTGATGGAACTATTGATTTTGAATCTATTCCAAGAGTGGTAGAACACATCGTTTCGGGACAGGCAGATTACCTTGTGGTGTTAGGCACGACTGCAGAAGTAGCCTGTTTATCCGCTAAAGAAAAAAGACAAGTAGTTCAGGCAATTGTATCTNCCNATCAAAACAGACTTCCTTTAGTGATTGGAATTGGCGGGAACAATACGGCTCAGCTAGTTGCTGAAATTCAAGCGACAGATTTGAGTGCCTTTGGAGCCATTCTTTCGGTTTCTCCGTATTACAACAAACCCACTCAGGAAGGAATTTACCATCATTTTGCAGAACTCGCTAAAGCTAGCCCACTGCCCATAATAGTGTACAATGTGCCCTCTAGAACTGGAAGTTCAGTAGAGGCATCCACTTTTATACGACTTGCTCAAGATTTTGAAAATATAATTGCAATTAAAGAGGCAAGTGGAAGCATGCTACAAGCGCAAGAAATTATTAAAGAAGCCCCTTCACATATTCAAGTCATTTCAGGAGACGATGCACTAACCTTGCCCATGCTTTTAGCAGGTGCGGTAGGAACCATTTCGGTTTTGGGGAACGCGATGCCTATTCCACTTACCAAAATGTTTGAATATGTAGAAGCCGGAAACCTCAAGAAAGCCTACCAGCTTCACTATGAACTATTGGATATGATACAACTTCTCTTTGAGGAAGGAAATCCAACGGGGATCAAAGCGCTGATGGAAATTTTAAAAATTTGTTCAAGTCAAGTGCGCTTGCCTTTAGTAAGTGCTACCTCTAGTTTAAATGCCCGTATAGAAAAAGTTTTGGAGCATTCCATTTATGCCGTTTAAACTTTAACATCCCCTTTGTAATTTAAATTTCCATTGTCGTGGATAATTAGTATTTTTGCAGGATGAAATTTAAAAAGATTTCTTTCCTTGTTTCCTTTGTGTTACTCGTTTCTGTTTCTTGCAGCGATTATCAAAAATTGCTGAACAGTGACGATACCTCAGAAAAATACAAGCAAGCGGAAGTATTTTACAACAATGGAGAATACCGAAAGGCCAATCGGCTTTTCGAGCAAATTGTTCCTAAATATCGGGGGAAACCCCAAGCTCAGCGAATTATTTTCTTTTTTGCGGATTCGTATTTTCAGACCAAAAGCTACAGCTTAGCAGCCTACCAGTATGAAAATTTCGTAAAAAGCTACCCCAAGAGTGATCGTATTCAAGAGGCTACCTTTAAGGCAGCAAAAAGCTACTATTTCCAATCTCCTACCTACAGTTTAGATCAGGAGGAAACCTACGAAGCCATTGAGAAACTGCAAATATTCATCAACCTGTATCCCAGTTCTGAATATGCGGGGGAGGCCAATCAGATGATTGCTGAGTTGCAAGAAAAATTAGAGAAAAAAGATTTTGAAATTGCCAAGCAGTACTACACCATACGCGATTACAAAGCTGCGATCAAAGCCAATGATAACTTTGTAGCGGGCTTCCCCGGAACCAAGTTCCGAGAAGAAGCACTGTATGTCAAATTTTTAGCGCTCTACGAAATCGCGACCAATAGTGTACTTTCAAAAAAAGAAGTACGTTTAAAAGAATTGCAACAACAATACGCTCTCATTTTACGTTATTATCCTGAAACCTTATTTATGGAGGATTTGAACGGTAAAATGGAAAAAGTAAATAAAGAACTAGAACAATTTAACACCACTACACTTTCAAAATAAAACTATGACGAAGTACAGAGAATCAAAAGCGGAATTAACTTCAAAGACCTACAATCGAAACGAGATCGAAGCTCCAACAGAAAATATTTACGAGGCACTCTCCATTATTGCCAAGCGTTCGCAGCAAATAAATCTTGATATCAAGAAGGAGTTGCACGAAAAGCTTGAAGAATTTGCAACGCACAATGACAGNTTAGAAGAAATTTTNGAGAACAANGAGCAAATCGAAGTNTCNCGTTTTTATGANCGNTTNCCAAAACCTCATGCAATGGCTGTAGAGGANTGGTTGAANAATAAAATCTACTCACGNCATACNGANGAACCCAAATCATAANCAATGCCTTTATTAAGCGGTAAAAANATCTTACTCGGAATTTCCGGAGGAATTGCCGCTTATAAAACTCCTTTTCTTGTTCGCGAACTTGTCAAGCAAGGTGCTGAGGTTCGTGTGGTAATGACCCCTAGTGCGAAAGACTTTGTCACCCCACTGACACTGGCGACACTTTCTAAACATCCTGTTTTATCCACCTTTACGGCTACTGATCTAGACAACCCCGTTTGGAATGATCATGTAGAATTGGGTTTGTGGGCGGATGCCTTTTTAGTTGCACCGGCTACCTCCAATACACTCTCCGCGATGGCACAGGGTCGATGTAATAACCTCTTATTAGCGGTTTACCTCTCTGCAAAATGCCCTGTATTTGTAGCTCCAGCAATGGATTTGGATATGTTTGCACACCCGTCCAATCAAAAGAATATGGAAACTTTAACTTCTTTTGGAAATCAGGTTTTACCCGTAGGCGAAGGGGCTTTGGCAAGTGGCCTGGAAGGTAAAGGAAGAATGCTGGAACCCGATGAAATTGTAGCT
>JGI26086J50260_1001643_pt1 | contig 12826 bp, 12 predicted proteins | sample SaaInl3SG_22_DNA_FD_50260 | JGI IMG/M metagenome (IMG submission 50260)
GCCCTCAATTTAAAGCTGCAATCGGTGCGAGGGAGAGAAGCAAAAGACCTGCCATGGTCCAATTAAACCCGCGCAACCGGGCTGGCGTTGTCAAAAACCGCCGCATTTTCACCCCGAGCAACAGCCAGACACTGATGCAGGGCAGGTTGATGATACCGAATATGATGGCAACCGTAATGACGTCTTTATGGGTCACAGGCTGCGGGGCATAGACCGTCACCGCGGCCAGGGCCATGGTCCAGGCTTTGGGGTTCACCCATTGAAACGCCGCGGCTTGCCAGAATGTAATGGGCTTGCCCGTGGGTTCAGGGCTGTCGAGGCTTGTGCTGGCCGTTGCCGTTTTATAGGCCAAATAAACAAGATAGATCACCGAGATCCCGCCGAGCAGCTGATGGGCCAAAGGGTAGCTTTGGAAGAGCTGTGCCACCCCCAATCCGATGGCGATAATCATAAAGGTAAATCCCAAAACAATCCCGGACGCATGGGGCAGAGCGCTCCGCGCGCCGAAATTGGCTCCAGTGGCCATAAGCATCAAGTTGTTGGGTCCGGGTGTGATCGAGGAGACAAAGCAAAAGAGCACGAGACCGGACAGCAGCGAATATGTCATGGGCCCTTGGTGTCACCGCTGCGGGCAAAGTTCAATGACCCTTCTGGTCAAATTCTAGGCAAAAAAACGACGGCATCCGGGAGGAGGATGCCGCCGCTTTTTGCAGGCTTTAGGGAGGAGAAAGCCTATTGCTCAGATCCAAGGCCTCAGGCGTTGGCTCTGTAAAACTTAAGTCTGGCTTATTTGCCGAATGCGGCCTCGTGTGCGATGCCTCGGATCGCGGAGCGATGGATGCCCAGGTCGGCCAGTTCGCGACCCGTCAAGGATTGCAATTCGGAGATTGTTTTGCGGTACAGGGCACGTTTGGCCATTTGCTCACGCAAAGCGGTCCAGCGCGCTGTGAGTGCAGCACTGAATGAAGGGGCGGTTACACTGAAATCTGTTACTGTTGTCATCGTTCTATCCTCTATATCAACCGGACTGTTGATGCGCTCTAAGTGGAGCGCGGGGTGATATTTCGCAACGCATGTTTGGGAATTGCCGCTATGCAGCATTTGCATGGCTCCTTCCGCGCACCGGCCCTGGGCTTGCATCAANCGAGTTGCGGGGGCATAGCTGCGCAGAGATTTGAGGAGAGCTTNCATGCCAATCGACCGTTCTGATATTTTGGCCGCTTTGGCCCGTCTGCAATTGCCGGATGGGGGAGACCTGGTGAGCCGTGACTTCATTCGNGCCGTTGTGGTGGAGGGTGAGGCGGTGCGCTTCGTTATTGAAGCGCCAACGCCCGAGATTGCCCATAAGCTGGCCGATATTCGCGCCGCAGCAGAGCAAATTGTGATGCAACTTGACGGTGTGTCCAGCGTGACCGCAGTGGTGACCGCGCATGAGCAAAAAGCGGCGCCGCCGAACTTGAAAGTGGGTGGTCATCCCAAACCGCAAGATGGGCCGCTCAAAGTGCCGGGTGTGAACCGAGTTGTGGCGATTGCCTCGGGCAAGGGCGGGGTCGGCAAATCGACGGTGTCTTCCAATTTGGCAGTGGCCCTGGCCAAGCAAGGCCGACGGGTCGGGTTGCTTGATGCGGATATATATGGCCCGAGCCAGCCGCGTATGATGGGCGTGAGCAAACGCCCAGCCAGTCCCGATGGGAAGGTGATCATCCCGCTACAGGCCCATGGCGTTACGATGATGTCTATTGGTCTGATGGTTGATCCGAACAAGGCTGTGGTCTGGCGCGGCCCGATGTTGATGGGCGCATTGCAGCAGATGCTCAATCAGGTGCAATGGGGGGAGTTGGATGTCTTGATCATCGATTTGCCGCCCGGCACAGGCGATGTTCAGCTGACACTTTGCCAGAAAACAGAATTGACCGGCGCAATCGTGGTCTCGACCCCGCAGGATGTCGCGCTTTTGGATGCGCGCAAGGCTTTGGATATGTTTGCCACGCTGCACACGCCCATTTTGGGCATGATTGAGAACATGAGCCAATATATTTGCCCCAATTGCGGCCATGAAGCCCATATATTCGGGCATGGGGGCGTGGAGCTGGAGGCGCAGAAGTTAGGTCTGCCGTTCTTGGGCTCTTTGCCTTTGGATTTGGGCGTGCGTCTGGCCGGCGACAGCGGCACCCCAGCTGCCGCGGGAGATGGGCCGATGGCCCAGGCATATGCGGAGCTGGCGCGCGGGTTGATTGCTTCGGACATCGCCTAACGCGCTGGCAGGGCCGTCTGTGTGCAATGGTTTTGGGACATATCGCCCTATCGCTCCAGTTTGGGAAAACATGGGACGCATTTAATATCGTCAGAGTTCGCAGATAGCTGCTTGGTGATTCAGTGGTGAAATACTGGAGATTTACGCATTTTGGATCGCAAAATGACATGATTTCCCAGAATCTTCTCAAAAAAGCAAAAAAATTGGGAAATTATGGCCCGTTGGGGGCTNCACTACATTTTGTGTTATCCTGAAAGGGCTCACGCTTTATGTGGTGTAATTTTGCTCAAAATATAGAATTTTCCCTTGGGATTAGGGCGAATTTTTGGACAATTGCAAAAATTTCCTATTGATTACCATGAATTCCCATGTAAATAATTGTTCACGGAAGCGGTCAAAGATCAAAGCCCCAACTCAAGAAGGGCAAAGGCGAGCGCAGGTTGCATACAGGCACCCATTTCCAAACGAAGAGATCCGGCGCGTTCGCGAGCAGACATCCCCCCCAGGTGGCACGCGCAGCTGGACATCCCGTAAGGGAAACGTCGGCGGATTGAACAACAGCAGCAGTTCAATCCGCCGTTTTTAGTTTCGGGGCAGCGCCCCATTTAATGAGCGAGGCAGGCCCAAGTGGCACGCAGATTTAGAGGCGAAAGCCACCATAAGGTGGACAGCAAGGGCCGGGTGTCTATCCCCGCTCTTTTTCGCCGCGTGCTGGAGCAGGGTGATCCCAATTATACCGAAGGGCTGAACCCTGAGTTGGTGATTGTCTATGGCGACCATCGCCGCAATTACCTTGAATGTTATACGATTTCAGCAATCGAAGAGGTGGATGCCAAGATCGACGCTTTGCCGCGTGGATCTATGGAACGTCGGATGTTGCAAAGGCTGTTTCATGGGCAATCTTTCCCCACGATCGTCGATGACACGGGGCGGCTGGTGCTTCCGGCGAAGCTGCGTCGGAAGATTGATCTGGATGCTGAGGCGTTTTTTATCGCCGCCGGTGACACGTTCCAGATCTGGAAGCCTGAAACCTACGAATCAGAAGAATTGGCCAAAACTGAGGCTTGGCTGGATGATTTGCCTGAGGATTTCGATCCGATGGCCTATTTGGACCAAGCGGGGCAGGACTAGATATGCGGCCCGACTCCTCCCAATCTGCGCCGCATATCCCTGTTCTAATTTTACCATTGATTGACGCGGCCGCACCCATTGCGGGCACTTGGATTGATGGCACCTTTGGGGCCGGGGGCTATAGTAAATATTTGCTCGACGCCGGCGCCGATCAGGTGATTGGCATTGACCGCGATCCCAGTGTTTTTGCGATGGCTGCCGATTGGGCGCCGCAATTTGGGGATCGTTTGCAGCTTGTGCAAGACACGTTTTCCAATTTGGATCAAACCGCCGATGCGGTGGATGGCGTGGTGCTCGATATCGGTGTGTCCTCAATGCAGATTGATCAAGCAGAGCGGGGGTTTTCGTTTCAAAAAGATGGGCCGCTTGACATGCGCATGGGAGATACGGGCCCGACGGCAGCAGATCTTGTCAATAGCGCCAGTGCTGAGCAGATTGCCGATATTTTGTATAATTATGGCGAAGAGCGGGCCAGCCGCCGCATCGCCAAGATGATCGTTGCACGCCGCGAAGAGGCACCTTTTGAACGGACGTTAGAATTGGCCGGTGTTGTTGAGCGGTGTTTGCCCCGGGCGAAGCCTGGCCAATCCCACCCCGCGACCCGCAGTTTTCAAGCTCTGCGTATCGCGGTGAACGGAGAATATGATCAATTGGTCCAAGGTCTTGCCGCCGCCGAACGGGTCTTGCGCCCTGGCGGCGTTTTGGCTGTGGTGACCTTTCATTCGGTTGAAGATCGCATCGTAAAACGGTTTTTCCAAGCCCGCGCAGGCACGCAGGCCGGCAGCCGATATGCGCCATTGGTCGAGGAGGTTCCGGCGCAATTTACCATGCAAAGCCGCAAGGCAATCAAAGCTTCAAAAGAGGAACTCGACGCCAATCCCCGCGCACGATCGGCCAAATTGCGCATTGGGCGGCGGACCGAGGCCCCGGCGCTGCCGGTCGATCCACGCAGCCTTGGCGTGCCGCAACTTCCACAGCGGAGGGCCTCATGAAAAATCTGTTTTTGAGCTGTTTGGTTATTGGCGTCATGGGGCTCGCCTTTTGGGCCTATACTGAAAACTATGAAACCAAGGGCAAATTGGATGAAATTGCCCAGTTGAACCGCGATATTTCGGAGGCCCATTCAAGGCTGCGGGCGCTGAAAGCGGAATGGGCCTATCTCAATCGCCCGGAGCGGCTCCTGCAGCTGGTGAATGCCAATTTTGACGAATTGAAATTGTTGCAACTGACGGCGGATCATTTTGCCCGTTTGGAGCAGATTCCATATCCTGGACCAGATTTGGGCCCAATCACTGAGCCGATTGAGGTGATGAACCGCGAGGCCTCTCCATGATTCGCAAACCCCTTCGGCCTTTGGCGCGCATATTTTCGGCCAGAACCGCCGGCGAAAATCCTGATTTGATTGAACATGCCAATCGGCGCGAGCGCATCGAGATGCAGCATGAACGAATTTTGCGCAAAACTCAGCGGCGTTTGTTTATGATGGGCGGAATATTCGTCATCAGTTTTGGCGTCATTGGTCTGCGGATGACGGCTTTGGCGGTGTCCGAGCCGATTGAGCCCAAGGCCCGCGCCACAGCAGCACAGATTTTGGCCAGTCGAGCGGATATCCTTGACCGCAACGGTCGGGTTTTGGCCACGAATATCGACACCCATTCGCTCTATGCGCACCCGCGTCAACTCATTGATCCAGAGGGCACCGCCCGGCAATTGGCGGAGATATTTCCCGACATCAATGTCGAAAAAATGGCGGCGCGCTTGGCTGGACCGCAAGAGTTTTTGTGGCTCAAACCCGCCATTAGCCCAGAAGAAAAGCAGGCCGTTCATGACATCGGCGAGCCGGGTTTGTTGTTCGGTCCGCGCGAAATGCGCCTCTATCCCAACGGTCAACTGGCCGGTCATATTTTGGGAGGTACGACCTTTGGCGCCCAGGGCGTGCATTCTGCTGAGGTCATCGGAATGGCTGGCGTAGAAAAAGCCTTTGACACCTTCCTGCGCGATCCACGATTTGACGGCCAACCTCTGCAGTTGTCGATTGATCTGACGGTGCAATCGGCGCTGGAGGAGGCACTTTACGGCGGCATGCGCTTGATGAATGCCAAGGGCGCGTCAGCGGTGTTGATGGATGCCTATAGCGGTGAGGTCGTGTCGCTCTCCAGCCTGCCAGATTTTGATCCAAACAACCGCCCACGGCCTTTGACGCAGGGCGACGCAAGCGACAGCGCGCTGTTCAACCGCGCGGTCCAAGGGGTCTATGAGCTGGGTTCGGCGTTCAAGGCTTTTACGGTGGCCCAAGCGATGGATCTGGGTCTGGTGGAGCCTGGCAGCATGGTCGATACCAAAGGCCCATTGCGGTGGGGCAAACATAAGATCAACGACTATCGTGACTATGGCGCGCAGATGTCTGTTGAAAAGGTATTGATCAAATCTTCAAATATCGGCACGGCCCGCCTGTCTTTAATGATCGGGGCTGAGTTGCAAAAAGACTTTTTGGATCGCCTCGGCCTGCTGCAAGCCACACCGATTGAAGTGATCGAGGGCCCAACCGGGCGGCCGCAATACCCAAGCAATTGGTCTGATATCTCAACAATGACGATCTCCTATGGGCATGGTATTTCGACCTCGCCAGTGCATCTGGCCGCGGGATATGCGGCCATTGTCAATGGTGGGACTTTGGTCAAACCGACGCTGTTAAAACAACCGGCCCCGCCGCGTGGCGCGCGCATTATCTCTGAAAAAACGTCCCGGGATTTGCGCAGTATGATGCGGCGTGTGGTGACGGAAGGGACCGCTAAGATGGGCGATGTTCCAGGGTATTCTGTGGCTGGGAAAACGGGAACCGCAGATAAGCCCAGCCCGCAGGGTGGCTATTACAAAGATAAAGTTCTGGCGACTTTCGCCAGTTTCTTTCCAAGCACCGATCCGCGTTATGTCTTGATCGTGACGCTTGATGAGCCCGAAGACCGCACCGGCCCGGAGCCACGCCGAACGGCGGGTGCCACCGCCGTGCCTGTTGCGGCAGAAATTATCCGGCGTGTTGCGCCTTTGCTGGGCATCGCTCCAGAGATTGAACCCACGCTACAAAATGGTTTAACATTGGCCAACAATTGATTTTTAGAAAGCGAGCCGGTGGATGGCGACCAAGAGCAAAACCCTTGCAAATTTAGGTCTGACCACGGCGCGGGCGTCTCAGCTGGAAATACAAGGCCTCGCGGTTGACAGCCGGGACGTGCGGGATGGGTTCCTTTTTGCAGCTCTGCCGGGGAGCCGCAGCCATGGGGCTGAATTTGCCCCATATGCCCTGCGCCAAGGGGCCAGTGCTATTTTAACCGATCCAGGATGGGGCGGCATGGATCTCCAAAACCTGTCCAGACCACGCAGCGCAGATCTGCGTTGTCGATGATCCGCGCCAGGCGCTTGCGGCGGCTTCAGCTTTGTTCTTTGGCGCGCAGCCGGAGGTGATGGTTGCGGTGACGGGCACCAATGGCAAAACCTCTGTGGCCAGTTTTTGCCGGCAAATTTGGAGCGAATTGGGGCTGTCGGCGATCAACTTGGGCACAACCGGGGTGCAGGGGGCGTGGAGCGCGCCCTTGAGCCATACCACCCCGGAGCCCATCACCCTGCACCGGGTGTTAGCTCAGGCCGCCGCCGCTGGCGTCACCCATGGCGCGATGGAGGCCTCCAGTCACGGATTGGAACAAAAGCGCTTGGATGGGGTGGTTTTGGCGGTGGCCGGATTCACCAATTTTACGCAAGATCATCTCGATTATCACGCCACATTTGAGGCCTATTTTGCCGCAAAGTCAGGTCTGTTTGACCGCGTGTTGGGGCCGCAAGGATGGGCTGTCATCAATATTGATGATGCCAAGGGAATGGTGATTTATGACGCGTGCCGCAAGCGCGGACAAAGCTGTCTGACCGTTGGCCGCAGCATCGCTGATTTGCAGATTTTAGGGCAAACATTTGATGCCAATGGACAAGAGATTCTATGCGCCTGGCAGGGCACACGGTATCAGGTCAAAGTGCCTTTGGTGGGCGGATTTCAAGGGGAAAACTTGCTGTTGGCTGCGGGCATGGTTCTGGCTGCGGGCGCGGAGGCGGAAGCGGTCTTTTCTGCGTTGAAATCCGTGAGACCGGTGCGCGGGCGCATGGAATTGGCCGCCACGCGCGCCAATGGAGCCTCCGTTTATGTGGATTATGCCCATACGCCCGATGCTGTCTCAACGGCGCTGCAAGCCTTGCGGCCGCATGTGAGGGGGCGGCTTGTTGTGGTTCTTGGCGCAGGCGGAGACCGCGATCCGGGCAAGCGGGTGTTGATGGGGCAAGCGGCGGCGGCGCATGCGGACAGGGTGATNGTCACGGATGACAATCCACGCAGTGAAGANCCCGCCGCCATTCGCGCTATGGTNTTGGCTGGCGCAGGNGAGGCTGAAGAGGTCGGTGATCGGGCGGAAGCNATTTTATATGGGGTCGATGGGTTGCAACCCGGCGATTGTTTGCTGATTGCCGGTAAGGGACATGAAACAGGTCAAATTATTGGAGAAGATATTTTACCTTTTGATGACGTAGAACAGGCGAGTATCTCTGTTGCTGCTTTGGAGGATTTTGCGTAATGGCCCTATGGACGGCTTTCGAGGCTCAAGCTGCGACAGGCGGCTATTGTGCGGCGCCCTGGGAGGCTCATGGCGTGTCGATTGACACACGCACATTGCAGCCGGGGGATCTTTTTGTTGCTTTGACTGCGGCCCGTGATGGTCATGATTTTGTGGCGCAGGCCCTCGAGAAAGGCGCGGCTGCCGCTTTGGTGGAGCGGCGCCCGGATGGGGTGCCTGAGACTGCACCGCTGCTGATTGTGCCGGATGTCCTGCAGGCGCTGATTGACTTGGGCCGGGCGGCACGGGCACGCTGCGCGGCGAAAGTTTTGGCAGTGACCGGATCGGTGGGCAAGACCTCGACCAAGGAGATGCTGCGCACGGTGCTTGAGTTTCAGGGGCGGACACATGCCTCGGTGGCCAGTTACAACAACCATTGGGGCGTGCCGCTGACCCTGGCGCGTATGCCGGCGGACACCCAATTTGCCATTTTCGAAATTGGCATGAATCATCCTGGAGAAATTGCGCCTTTGAGCGAGATGGTGCAGCCGCATGTGGCAATGATCACAACCGTGGCCCCGGCGCATATGGAAGCCTTTGAAAGCCTGGAGGGTATTGCCCGCGAGAAGGCGGATATCGTGGCTGGGTTGATGCCCGGAGGCGCGGCTATTTTGCCGGCTGATGTGCCGACAATTGACATCCTTGTACAAGCCGCCTTGGCCAAAGGGGCGACGATTGTGGGATTTGGCGAGACGGCCGATGCCTTTCGCCTGACGGCGCTGGAGATGCATCACGATGTCACGGTGATCCAGGCCCGTCTGCGCGGCGCGCCCGCAGTGCTGCGTTTGAACACATTGGGGCGGCATTTTGCCGTGAACGCCATGGGTGTTTTGGCGGCGGTTGAGGCTCTGTCTGGAGATCCGACGCGGGCCGCGGTTGATCTGTTCCGCTGGCACCCTCCGGCGGGGCGCGGGCGGCGAGAGACCGTCAGCTTGGATCCCGCAGATACCAACGCCTATTTCGAGCTGATTGATGACGCCTATAATGCCAACCCTGCCTCTATGGCGGCGGCCTTGGAAGTTTTGGCGGCCTCTGATCGGCAAGAGCAGACAAGGCAGGGGCCGCGGCGCATTGCGATTTTGGGTGATATGCTGGAGCTGGGGCAGGAAGAGGCGCAAATTCACGCGCAGCTGGCCGACAATAACCACTTGTTAACCTTGGATGTGGTGCATTGTGTTGGACCACGCATGCGTGCCTGTTATGACGCTTTGCCAGCCGCAATCCGCGGCCGCTGGGTGCAAGAGGCGCAAGAGCTGGCCTCTGGGCTTGGGAGAGTTGATCGCACCGGGAGACCGGGTTTTGGTCAAAGGCTCTTTGGGCAGCAAAGTTTCACTGATTGTTGACCTAATCCGCAATTTAGGGCATCGCTCACAACCGTAGGTGTAAGGGGAATTTAAATGGTTTATTGGCTGACATTACTGTCGGATGGCGGCGATTTCTTTAATCTCTTTCGCTATATCACCGTCCGGGCCGGCGGGGCATTTTTGACATCGCTGCTTTTTGGATTTGTGTTTGGCAAGCCTTTGATAAACCTCTTGCGCCGCCGCCAGGGGCGCGGGCAACCGATCCGATCAGACGGGCCTGAGGGGCATCAATCCAAAGCGGGCACGCCGACGATGGGCGGCGCGCTGATTTTGGGGGCCTTGGTGGTCTCAACTCTGCTGTGGGCGCGGCTTGATAATATGCATATTTGGGTGGTGCTTTTTGTCACCATCGGCTTTGGCGCGATTGGCTTTGCCGATGACTATGCCAAAGTCTCCAAACAGACCTCTGCCGGGGTCTCGGGACGGGTTCGTCTCGGATTGGGGTTTGTGATTGCTCTGATCGCCGCGCTGGTGGCCGCGCAGCTGCATCCCGAAGGCCTACGCTTGCAGGTGGCTGTGCCGGTCCTGAAAGACACATTGGTGCCGTTTGGCATATTGTTTTTTCCCTTTGCTATGATCGTGATTGTCGGAACGGCCAATGCGGTCAACCTTACGGATGGTTTGGATGGTTTGGCCGTGATGCCCGTGATGATTGCCGCGGCGGCGCTTGGGGTTTTGGCCTATGCGGTGGGCCGGGTTGATTTCACCCAATANCTTGACGTGCANTANGTGCCCGGAACGGGCGAGTTGTTGATTTTCTGCATGGCGTTGATTGGCGGAGGCTTGGGCTTTCTATGGTATAATGCGCCACCTGCNGCGATATTCATGGGGGATACGGGCAGCCTCTCGCTGGGCGGGGCGCTGGGTGCTATTGCCGTTTTGACCAAACATGAGATTGTTTGGGCGATCATTGGCGGGGTGTTTGTGGCGGAGGCCTTGAGTGTGATCATCCAGGTGTTTTGGTTCAAACGCACAGGACGGCGGGTGTTTCTCATGGCGCCAATCCATCATCATTTTGAGAAAAAAGGCTATGCGGAAAGCCAGATCGTGATCCGCTTCTGGATCATTGCCATTGTCTTGGCGATGATCGGCCTGGCGACATTGAAAGTCCGGTAAATTTACATCAGGGCCGCGCGGCCATTGGAGAGCACAGGATGATAGCAGTTCAAGGAATGCATGGGCGCCGGGTCTTTGTGCTTGGGATGGGCCGCTCTGGCCTGGTTGCCGCGCAGGCTTTGGTGGCTGGCGGGGCAGATGTATTGTGCTGGGATGACGGCGAGACGGGGCGGCAGCGGGCCGAGGAGGCTGGCCTCAGCTGCAGCGATCCGCTGCGTGGCGGGCTTGAGGGTGTGGATATGCTGATCACCTCACCGGGGATTGCGCACCTCTATCCCAAACCGCATCCAGCGATTGCCCTGGCGATGCAGCTCGGCATTCCTCTCGACAATGACATCGGTCTGTTCTTTCGCTCCTTTGCGACGCAATCGTGGACGGGCTTTGATATGGCGCCCAAGGTGATTGCCGTGACGGGATCCAATGGCAAATCCACGACCAGCGCTTTAATCCATCATTTGCTAGAGGTGGCCGGGCGACGCAGCCAGTTGGCCGGAAATATCGGCCGCGGGGTGCTGGATCTGCAACCGGCGGAGGATGGCGATGTGATCGTGTTGGAATTATCCTCCTATCAGCTGGAACTGGCCCGTAGTCTGACGCCCGATATCGCAGTGTTTACAAATCTCTCCCCAGATCATTTGGATCGCCACGCAGGATACGGCGGGTATTTCGCCGCCAAACGCCGTCTGTTTGCAGAAGGCTGCCCGGATGTCGCGGTGATTGGCGTTGACGAGCCAGAGGGGCAGTATTTGGCGACGCAATTTTCCGATCACACCCATGATGATCGGGTGATCCGTGTCGTCTCGGGACAAAAACCAAAAGGCAACAACTGGCAGGTAACGGCGCGCAAAGGGTTTTTGGCAGAAAGCCGCAAGGGCCGGCAAATCGCCTCAATTGATCTGCGCGATATCCCGGGACTGCCAGGGGCGCATAATCATCAAAATGCCTCTGCCGCCTATGCGGTGCTGCGCGCTTTGAATGTGGCGCCGCGGGTGATTGAAGAGGGGCTTCGCAGTTTCGCAGGCCTGCCTCATCGTAGCCAGATGATTGGTGAGATATCCGGGGTGCGCTTTGTGAATGACAGTAAGGCCACGAATGTCGACGCTGCACTCAAAGCGCTGAGCGCATTTGACAATATCCGCTGGATCTGTGGCGGATTGCAGAAGGAGGGGGGGCTCTCTGCGCTGCAACCGGCCTTGGGGCATGTGCAAAAGGCCTATGTGATTGGCCGTGAGGCCGAGGCTTTTGCCATGCAGCTTGATGTGGACTGCGAAGTGTGCACCACGATGCAAGCGGCAGTCCGAGCCGCCTATGCACAAAGCCAACCTGGCGACGTGGTCCTGCTCGCCCCGGCTGCGGCGAGTTTTGACCAATACGACAGTTTCGAAACCCGCGGCGAAGATTTCATCGCACAGGTCGCGGCGATTAAAGCGACGTGACCCGCGCCACCGGCCTTTTGGTGACGGAAGGCGGGATGGGGTGCACGGGTATTTTGCGCGCGTGAACATAAGTGTTAGGACATATTATGATACCAAAAAAATTGCATTTTGTGTGGGTTGGGGATGAAAGCAAAAGGCCGGACAATTGCATCCAGTCTTGGGCCAAGTTGAATCCAGAGTATGAAATTGTCATCTGGGGAAATACGGCGCTCGCAGAATACTCTTGGGTGAACAAAAAACACATGGACGCTATGTATTCGCGTGAACTCAATGGGGTGGCAGATCTCATGCGCTATGAAATTTTGTTCAATGAAGGTGGCATTGCGTTGGATGCGGATTCACTGTGTCTGCGGCCATTGGAAGATTGGTTGCTGGAACCGGCCGCCTTTGCCGCTTGGGAACATGAACACATTCGTCCGGGACTGATTGCTGCCGGGGCTATGGGTGCAGAGCCAGGCAATGAGTTTTTTGGCGCCTGCGTGAAACGCCTGTCCAAAAAATGGCGCGTGACCAATAAACGAGCGTGGAAGACAGTTGGGCCGCAACTCATTACAGATGTTCACAAAGAGACGCGCTATGATCTCACCATATATCCGGCACATTTTTTCTATAAAAGCCACCATTCCGGTTGGAAATACACCGGATCAGGGCCTTGTTTCTCGGATCAGTTTTGGGGATCAACCTATGGCTATGAGAACATCACCTGAGGGTTCACGCCCCCGGGGTGAGAGCTTATCTTGGTCAACTGTATCCAACAGACAGGCGCGCTGCCATTAACATGTGATCCAAGATTGTGGGAGCATATCGGGGTTTCGCGCGGCGGGATCCGCATACCAGTTTTTCGGCGCGACGATGATTTTTTCTGGATGGCTG
>JGI26086J50260_1001650_pt1 | contig 12793 bp, 9 predicted proteins | sample SaaInl3SG_22_DNA_FD_50260 | JGI IMG/M metagenome (IMG submission 50260)
CTGAAAAAATCGCTTAAGCCCTAAACTTCTTTCTCCACAAAAGGCGTTTCTATATTAAAGAGCTCTTGAAGTATGCCAACAAGCACTTCTTTGAACGCATTGCAAGTATCTTCTGCTACAATGTTTTTGTTTGAGGGCTTAAGCGTGTCTTCAAAGAACATATAGCCATCCTGGGTGTTTTTAAAACTATAGATACCTGTTTTAACAGGAGTGTTTCCATGATTTTGGGAATATAAAAGTGCGTAGGAGAGTAGCTGAAGGACTTTGGCTCTCTCTGGGCTATTGTTTAAACCGTCCCAGTCCTTGAGTTTTAAATCAGTGGGTTTAACCGCACCCGTTTTAAAATCAATAATATGGGTCACACCATTTCTTTTGTCTACCCGGTCTAAACTACCTTTGAATAAAACACTTTCAGAAACACCTGGAATTTGGAGGGTCATTTGGTATTCTTTCTCGAGGCTTTCTATACAAATTGCTTCTTTTTTAGCGCATTCTTGATCGTATTCTAAGAAATCTTTTAGGTATTGAAGCAATACAGAAAAAGCGATGAGGTTTTTTCCTTTGAGCGATTTTGTGGGGCTGTGGTGTTTTTCAAAAAAGTGCGTCAGGATATGGGGTAGTTGCTGATTAAATTCTTTAAAGTGGTTTTCAGTCAATACTTGACCAATAGCAGGAGTGTAAAGTGCTTGTAAACTGTCGTGAACTATAGTTCCAAAAGTGTTATAAGCGATTAGTTCCTCCAGGATTTCAGGATCTTTTAGCTTTAAAACATAGCGTTTATAAAAATCTATAGGGTTCCTTATATAGGTATTTAAAGCAGAGGGAGAAAACCCACTTTTTGCTTTTTGCAGCAATTGATCAATAACGCTTTGGTCTTTTTTAATCTCTATTAGTGGAGGAGTAACAGCATCTAAAATAGGCATGGCTAATTGGTCATTCACCTGTACTTTGGCTATCCCTTGTGTTTTTAATTGATGTACAAACCTACTGGGCTCTCCTCCTTCCAAAACATCTGTTGCCGTGTTGTACAGCAAGTATACGTTTTTTGCCCTTTGTAACAACCTGTAAAAGTGATAGGCGTATACCGCATCTTTTTCTTTAAAACTGGGCAGTCCAAATATCTTTTTTAGGGAAAGTGGTATGTATGAATTGGTGGATTTTCCTCCAGGAAGAATTCCTTCGTTTACATGAGCGATAATGACTGTTTCAAAATCCAGGTTTCTACTCTCCAACATACCCATTAATTGAAGTCCCTCTAAGGCGTCTCCACTAAAAGAAAGTCTTTTTTTAGAAAGGGTTTCTAAATATATTTTCTTTAAACCAGAAAGGTTGTCTATGAACGGAAAGGTAGTTAACTGGGCGCTAAGCCCATCAAAAATCTCACTAAAATAGTTTACTTCAGAGCTTATTTGAGGCTGTTTATTTTTTTCAGAAAAATCATTTAATACCCTAAGTAATTCTTGAAATCTACTGACAAAAGTAGCTGGCACATTCGCTTTATCCTTAAAAAGGAGGGATATGATTGTATGGCTTGTATTAAAAGCAGCATTTATATAATCTGTACTTAAACTTGAAATATTTTGCTTTTGGCAGTGGTAGATGAATGTGTTCACCGCATTGTATTGGTTTCCTTCTACTAAAAGTTTTATATAGGGATGGGTTAAAACATCCTGAACCTGTTTTATATGCCAACCATTTGAATAGTTGTTGGTGTGTAAATCAAATAAATGCGCCACTAACGTAGCCATAGGAACACCAGACAAGGGCGCTCCCATAGTGATATTAGCTTTTAGCCCGTTTGGGATAGCGTGTATGACAGGGTTTAATAGTTCCTCATCTCCTAAAACAATAGCCGTATTTAAGACTTGCTCTTGAGAGAATTCATTTAAAATTTCACCGATCAATTGCGCCTGGGAAACACTCTTTGGGACACCATATATATTGACTTTTTTTTCTGTAGAGGTGTATCTATTAGAAACCCCCTCTGGTTTACTTTCTTGAAAATAGGGCCAGTTTTTCAAGTGTTTTCTCATAAAATAGCCCGCTTCATGTAGGGGGTTTTCCAGAAAATATTGGTCTAAATCCCAAAAGATAGACCCTCTTTTTTCAGATAAGATATATTGTATAATGTCAGATTCAGACGTATTTAAGGCGTTAAAACCAATGAAATAAAATGTTGTGGCGGGTAAGTCTATTAAAAATTGCGCTATATTTTCTTTTGCCTTTTTATACAATAAACCTTGGTGCCCAATGCCTTGTGCTAACATTTTTTTGGTGAAACGCTCATACAGCTCCGGAAGGATTTCCCAAAACTTTAAATACGCTTTTACCATCTCTGTTTTATCTTCTTCCAGGGCCCAGTGAGATACTTCTTGTAAGTTTTGAATGTGGGTGTACAATTTTTTAGCGGTTACACCGTATCTATCAATTTCATTAAAATCTTGAAGTATGGTGGTCCCCCAACCTATAAAACTAGAAAAGGACTCTTTGTCTTTTATACCGGTCTCTAAATAACTCTCGTACAACAGGCAAAGAGACGTTTCAGTGCTTGCAGGCTCAATGACGGCAAGCCGAGTAATAAATGCCTCTATACTTAAAAACTCAGGCGCAAAAATGGTTTTTGAATTGTTTTTTTTGAGATAGTTTGCCGCAAAAACCCCTGCTCTTTTACTTGGGAATACCCAAATAGTATTGGAAAAATCAGGATTTTCCTTAATTATTTTATCAGTGATTTCTGCGAGAAATGGGGTCATTTTAATAAGGGCTTACTTTATTTAAAAATATAAAAAGCGCCGTTAAAACGGCGCTTAATACAATATTTTATTTGGCATACATTAGTTTACCACAACCCCTACCCTTTTATTGCGTTTTCTAGTACAAAAAGAATGGTTTTTGCGCATAAGGTTATTTTTTAGATTCATAGGCTAAGATATTAAACAGCTTAAAACAAGCACAATAGCTGCAGTTTAACGACAATTTACGACCTTTAAACGACCCCAAGGTTTTTACCAACCTTTTCAAAGGCCTTAAGCGCCTGGTCTAGATCAGATTGATTGAGTGCCGCAGAGAGTTGTACCCTAATCCTTGCTTTTCCTTTGGGAACCACAGGATAAAAGAACCCAATCACATAAACCCCTTCTTTTAAAAGATCCAAAGCCATTTTCTGAGCCAAAGGCGCGTCGTAAAGCATGATAGGAACAATTGCAGAGTCACCATCCACAATGTCAAAGCCAAGGGCTTTAATGCCTTTTTTAAAATAATGTGTGTTGGCCTCAAGTTGGTCTCTAAAAGAAGTGTCTTTTTCTATAATGTCAAATACTTTAATAGAAGCACCCACAATAGCTGGAGCCAAAGAGTTTGAGAATAAATAGGGCCTTGATCTTTGGCGGAGCATTTCAATGATTTCTTTTTTACCTGTGGTGTATCCGCCCATGGCGCCACCAAGCGCCTTTCCAAGGGTTCCAGTAATAATATCTACCCTTCCCATCACGCCTTTAGCTTCTAGAGACCCCCTTCCGGTAGCCCCTAAAAACCCAGCAGCATGGCATTCGTCTACCATGACTAGCGCGTTGTACTGGTCTGCTAAATCACATATTTTNTCTAGTGGNGCCACTAAGCCGTCCATAGAAAACACCCCATCAGTTACAATAATTTTAAATCTAGCACCGTCTTCTTGGGCTTGCTTTAATTGGGTTTCTAAGTCTGCCATATCACTATTGGCGTACCTATATCTTTTGGCTTTACAAAGCCGCACTCCGTCAATNATTGAGGCGTGGTTTAAAGCATCTGATATAATAGCATCTTCAGGTCCAAATAATGGCTCAAAGAGCCCTCCGTTTGCATCAAAAGCAGCAGCGTATAAAATGGTGTCTTCTGTTTGGTAAAAGGAAGCTATTTTTTGCTCTAATGTTTTATGAATATCTTGGGTGCCACAGATAAATCTTACAGAAGACATGCCAAATCCATGAGAATCTAGGGTGTCTTTGGCTGCCTTTATGACCTCAGGATGCGCAGAAAGTCCTAGGTAGTTGTTGGAACACAGGTTAATGACATGCGACCCATCCGTAAGTGATACATCTGATCCTTGTGGCCCGCTTATCACTCGTTCACTCTTAAATAAACCGTCTTTTTTTATTTGTTCTAGCTCTTCTGCTAGGAATGATCCTATTTCTTTATACATGACCGCTGTTTTATTTTCATACAAATATAGGCAGCACACGCGCACCGTCTACGTAGACTAAAATTTTATTTTCTACCTGGTAGCCCATCTCTTCCAAAAGTGCTCCATAACTTTTTATTTGAACCTGGTCTTCTTCTTTTTCAACACCTGTTTTATAATCAATTACCGTTACTTTATTTTCGTTAAAAACCAATCGATCTGGCCGCACTGGAGCCGTTTTGGGTAAAAATATCTTTTTCATTAAAGGCCTTAAGCCCTTTTTGATAATATTTTTCCAAGTGCTCGTGTGAGATTATGCCAACGGCTTGGGTTTTAAGCGATCCCAGATCTGCCTGGGATAAGCTTTACTTGTTTTTTCAAGCGATTTTTCCAAGGGATGAATATCCAGTTGTTCTAATAAATAGTGAAGTTGCTGTCCCAAGTTTTGTGCTTGCAATACTTTCTCTGGAACAAAAGTATGCGGATGCATCAGCAGTGCATAACGCTCATGGGTGTTTTGTGTTAATTGAAAAAATATGGTTTTAGGATCGTTTTTGTGGGCTGCTGTTGTTTCTTCCGGCATCTTAAAGTGGCCAAAGGTGTAGCGCTGTTTTTCCGCAGACCACTCCCCTTGATCCATGAGGTAATCTATTAACAATCCGGAGTATTGGTTTTTATTCACTTTCCCATCTTTATTTAATGCCATCCCGCCAATGACAAAAAGTGCCTGTGATGCTCTTGTGAGGGCTACGTATAAAATATTGAGCGCGTCTAACACCAATCGCTGGTCTTCTTCTTCAATAATCTGCTTTGACAATGGGTTGTATTGTGCAATTTTGTCATTTTTAGCCAAGAGCAGGTATTCAAAACCATCAAAGTCTTCCTTTGGAACGGGAAGCCAAAAAGTAGGGTTCCGCTCTTCTTTTAAAGGCGTTTCTGCAAATGGAAAAATCACTACAGGGAATTCAAGTCCTTTGGCTTTATGAACGGTGAGTATTTGAATGGCATTTAATCCATCTGGCGCTGAAACACTCAATTGAGATTTTTTTTGTTCCCAGTATTGAAGCAATACGCTTGGGCCACCTCCTTCTTTTAAACTTACTTCTGACACTACATCTAAAAAGAATTGAAGGTAAGCGTCTTTTCCATTAGCCAATGAAAAAGAGCNGATGCCCATAAGGCAAAAATCATAGATCGATGCAGTATTTAAAGCTTCCGGATTAAACCCAAATTCGGATTTAAAAAATTCTGAAGCATTCCCCAAAGATTTTTTAATATACTCATGTACGGAGATTTTATTTTGTGNCTGAGCCAGATAGGCCAGTAGTGGGTATGCTTGGTAAGGGGTGGTTTCTTGGTAAACAAAGCGAATTAATTGAACCAGAAAACGCACCTTAGGGTGGTTGTCTAAAAGCAAAGATTCTGAAGAAATTACAGGAATTTGTTTTTCTATTAGGTACTGAGCAAGTAATACCCCGTGTTTTTTTTTGCGGGTTAAAAGACAAATATCTCCANAAGAAAAACCTTTGTCTAAGGAAGCATTTATGGCATCTAATACCTTTTCGCAATAGTGCGCTTCCTTGTCCGGATCATCATCTAGGAATTCTAGTGATACAAAACCACCACTTTCCTTTTGAGGCTTTTGGTGGCTCCCATCTCGGTATAATGACGCAAAATTTTCTCGTTCTAAATAGGCTGCGGTATAGTTAAAAAAGCGGTTGTTGAACTGCACTATTTCGAACAGACTCCTAAAATTATTAGGAAGGTTAATCACCTTTGGTTGAGCGGCAGGGAATGCTTTGTTTTCATAGAGGTCAATGAATTGCTCTGCGTTACCGCCACGCCATCTATAGATAGATTGCTTGGCGTCTCCCACCAAAAGCAAGGAGCCTCTTTGGCCTTTTTCATCTTCTGAAACCACGGCATTTTCCAGTAAGGGTTTTAGGTTGTCCCACTGCAGCGAGGAAGTATCTTGAAATTCATCTATAAAAAAATGGCTGTACTGCTCTCCCATTCTTTCATAAATAAAAGGAACAGATTGGTTTTTTATAGCGCCTTGTATTTTTTTATTGAATTCGGATATGGGTAATATTTCTTGATTTTCACAATAGCTTTTTACTTGGTATTGTAAGGCATTTATAAGCCTCAAGGACAGCAAGTGCTTGTGGGCGTTACGGTAAAAATATTGAAGGCTTATGGCCAATAAAATAACCTTCATAAAACCACTCAATTGTGGCTGAATGCTCATGATAGTGTCCTGAGCTTCCACAGGGGTTTTTCCGGTGTATAATTTGGTGTCTTCGAATTCTTGAATCCATTTGGCGGTGGTATCTGGAAGTGCACCGCTTATAATTTTATCTATAAATTTTGGCAAGGACTGTCTGCTAAAATCTGTGGGGATTAAACCACTTTCAGACAGCAGTGTTTTAATACTTTTTGCCGCCTCCATAAATACCTGTTCGCTTTGAGAAATTTTTGACTTAAGCGTTTTCTTTAGATTTTCAAAGTCTGATAATTTCTTGTTTGAAAGGTGTTCTAAGGGGGCTATATGTTGGTCTGAAAAAAGTAATTTACCTATGTTTTTTAAATCAAAACTCAGGTCCCAGCTCTTGTCTTCTGAAATTTTCTCTAGGGCGAACGCCACTAAAATATCGGTGAGTGCAGCGTCATTTCCGGCCCGATCAATCAGGGCGTTTACGCCCTCTGTGAGCACCAAGTCCGTGTCTAATTGCACCTCAAAATTTTGAGGAAGTTTTAGGTCTTTGGCAAAAGTTCTAATGAGACGGTGGTTGAATTTGTCAATAGTAGACACTTCAAAAAACGCATAATTATGCAAGAGTTGCATCAGGACTTTTTCGGACTTTTTTTGAAGCACCTCTCTAGAACAACCCAGTTCTTTAACTACATCTGAAAAAAGCGCTTCACTTTTTTTTGGACAGGGCGTTAAAGAAAAATCAGCCAGACCCGTTAGAATCCTTTCCTTCATTTCGTTTACCGCTTTATTGGTAAACGTTAGGGCCAGGATGTGGCCAAAATTATTGTGGGCATTTGGTGCCAAAATAAGCTTTAAATACACTTTTGTAAGGGTGTAAGTTTTTCCAGACCCTGCAGATGCGTTGTAAATGAGAAAGTTGTCTTTCACCCTCTTTTTTAATGCAAAATACACATATTTGCTCCTTCTTATTCATTTTTAGGGTCTTTTTCAAAGACTTATTGTAAATTTGATATGCAATAAACTTAAAAAAAAATATTATGGCTTTTGAATTACCTCAATTAGATTATGCNCACGACGCATTAGAACCTCATGTAGATGCGCGTACTATGGAAATTCACCACGGTAAACACCACCAAGGATACACGAATAATTTAAACGCTGCTATTGCTGGTTCAGCAATGGAGGGCGCTTCTATTGAAACAATACTGGNAGATTTAGACCTCAATAATGGGGCGGTAAGAAACAATGGAGGTGGTTTTTATAACCACAACCTTTTTTGGAAGTCTATGGCGCCAAATGGCGGCGGCACTCCAAGTGGAGATTTAGCGGCTGCAATTGACGCTTCTTTTGGTTCTTTTGACGCTTTTAAAGAAACTTTCTCTAAAGCNGCAGCCACAAGATTTGGTTCTGGTTGGGCCTGGCTTTGTGTTCACAAAGGGGGTAAACTTGAAGTGTGTTCTACACCAAACCAAGACAATCCANTCATGCCAGGAATTGGCTGTGGTGGTTTTCCTATCTTAGGTTTAGATGTTTGGGAGCACGCCTATTANCTGAACTANCAAAACAGAAGACCGGATTATGTAAATGCATTTTTTAATGTGATTAACTGGTCCAACGCTACTGCTTTGTTCGAAGCGAATAAATAATACGCTAAAAGCCATTTCTGACTGTAATAGTCATGCAATAGGCATTAATAAAAAAGGCGCGGTTCTCTAAGAACCGCGCCTTTTTTATATAAGAAAAGGTAGTGCAAGCACCACCTTTTCTCTCCCAAATCTTACCATAAACTTAACCTACTTATGCCATGGTATGCTGCAAATATATATTATTTATTTATGGATTCCATTAGATATGCTTATCTATTTTAGCAATAGCAGCAATAATTTTAAAAACCACTCATTTTTGTTTAAAGTATCAATTGATTTTTTGACAAATTCTTATCATTAAACATAACCTTATGAATATTTTATTCATCTAGTTTAAAAAAGGAATTATTTCTATGACAAAATAAAATGATCGCATAAAAAAGGCGGACAACTGTCCGCCTTTTTCCCCAAATCTTACCAAGAACGTAACCTAATTGTTTATGGTTTCATAAATGTAGCTGCTCTTAATGCTAAAAAAAAATAAACTCGATGATCTACATGTTTTTTCGATGAACGGCACTTTTTTTTAACATTTGATGGTGTTTTAGCCCTTAATTTAATATTCTTGAGGCCTTTTAAAAGAACTTTCTTAATAGGCTCTCTCGTTTTTACCCTCAAAAAAGTTTACAAAAGCCCTATTCACCACCCTATTTCCTCCTGGAGTAGGATAGTCTCCGGTAAAATACCAGTCTCCTAAGTTTTCCGGACAGGCCAAATGAAGGTTTTCTATGGTTTGGTACACAATCTCTACCTCAGCTTTTATTTCTGGGCCAGTGAGTAGCTCCCCAATTTTTGCAGAGATTTCTTCCACAGTGAAAGGGGCGTAAAATTCTGTGACATAATTAACGACATCGGCGTCTTTAGACGCCAACTGAGACAGGCATTTTTTATAAATACCTTCTACTACATTCATAGTGTTGCGGTCTTTGTGGAGTGCCAGAGCGGCTCTAAAAGCAATAAAGTCTTCTAGCTTAGCCATGTCTATTCCATAGCAATCCGGGTAGCGTATTTGTGGCGCAGAAGAGACCACTACTATTTTCTTAGGGCCTAAGCGGTCTAAAATTTTTAAAATACTTTTCTCCAAAGTGGTTCCCCTTACAATGGAGTCATCTATAATNACTAGGTTGTCTGTTGTTTTTACCGAGCCATAGGTCACGTCGTATACATGGGCAACAAGGTCATCTCTACCGGAGTCTTGTGTGATAAAGGTCCTGAGTTTGGCGTCCTTAATAGCCACTTTCTCTATACGGGGTCTTACTTCTAATATTTCGTGTAATTCTGCAGAAGTAATGTTTCTCCCAATGGCCAAAATTTGCGCCTCTTTTTCTCTGTTCATATGGTTTTGCGCTTCGCGGACCATACCGAAAAATGAGGTTTCTGCTGTATTGGGAATATAAGAGAATACGGTGTTTCTAATGTCTCCTTTTATACTGTCTAAAATTTGTGGGAAAAGGTATTTTCCAAGGGCTTTACGTTCCTGGTAAATTTCTTTATCGCTCCCTCTAGAGAAATAAATTCGTTCAAAGGAACAGGCTTTGCGTTCTAAAGGTTCTAGAATTTGTTTGATGTTCATCTCGCCATTCTTTTTTACGAGAATGGCGCTTCCAGGATCCAGTTCTTTTACCTGCTCAAAGGGCACGTTGAACACTGTTTGAATCGCAGGACGCTCTGAGGCTACCACAACCACCTCCTCGTCTGCGTAGTAATACGCAGGCCTAATCCCTGAAGGATCTCTGAGGACAAAAGCGTCTCCATGGCCTATTAAACCTGCCATGGCGTAACCTCCGTCAAAATTCTTACAGGCTTTTTTTAATATTTTGGCCACATTGAGGCGCTCTGCAATAATCGCTGAGGCTTCCATTTTGGTGTAGCCTTCTTTTTTAATTTGCTTGTATAATTTGGCTACGGCGTCGTCCAGGAAATGACCTATTTTTTCCATAACAGTCACTGTGTCTGCGTCTTCTTTAGGNTGTTGCCCTAGGGTCACTAAATTCTCAAAAAGCTCTTTGGCATTGGTCATATTAAAGTTACCTGCCACAATGAGGTTTCTGTGCATCCAGTTGTTTTGTCTTAAAAAAGGATGTACACTTTCAATGGAGTTTTTTCCGAAAGTACCGTAACGTACGTGTCCTAAAAGCAATTCTCCAATATAAGGAACATGTTGTTTTTGTAAGGCTACGCTGTCTTGGTATTCCGGATTGGCCTGTAGCTCACTACTAATGCGTTGGTTAATCTGCGCAAAGATATCTTGTATGGGTTGTTGTTCCGCTGAGCGAACCCTACTCATATACCTTGAGCCGGCCGGCATATCTAATTTAATACTTGCAAAACCAGCACCGTCTTGGCCCCTGTTGTGCTGCTTCTCCATCATGAGGTACATTTTGTTTACCCCGTAAAAGGCGGTGCCGTATTTTTCTTTATAATACTCGAGAGGCTTTAGGAGCCTGATTAATGAAATTCCACATTCGTGTTTAATGGCGTCGCTCATAATAGATGCATCTGGGCCTTTTCAGGCGTAGTTATGTTAGNTACGAATTAAGCAAGGTCTATGTCGAACTGGGTTAAAGCAATGAATTGTTTTAACCTGTCTTTAAGTTCCTGAGGGTCTAAATCAATCAACCTTTCTGTTCCGAATTTCTCGACACAGAAAGAGGCAATATTTGATCCGTGAATTACGGCATTTTTCATGTTTTCAAAAGAAATATTTTCACTCTGTGCCAAATAGCCCACAAAGCCACCNGCAAATGAATCTCCTGCTCCAGTAGGATCAAAGACTTCTTCTAAAGGAAGGGCAGGAGCAAAAAATACTTGCTTGTTGTGGAACAGTAAGGCGCCGTGCTCCCCTTTTTTAATTACGACATAAGCGGGTCCCATCTCATGAATTTTAGCGGCTGCTTTTACCAGCGAATACTCCCCACTCAATTGCCTGGCTTCTTCGTCATTTATGGTAATTACATCTACTTTTTTTATGACCTCCATTAGCAGGTCTAGGGTGTGGTCCATCCAAAAATTCATGGTGTCTAGCACGATGAGTTTAGGTTTTTTAACCATTTGTTCAATCACGCTCAATTGCACACCTGGGTGCAAATTACCCAGCATCACAATTTCAGCGTCTTTATAGGCTTCAGGAACAACTGGTTTAAAATCTGCCAAGACATTCAACTCTGTGGCTAAAGTGTCTCTCACATTTAAATCATTGTGGTATTTGCCACTCCAGAAAAATGTTTTTCCGTTGGGCACAATTTCAAGGCCAGAAATATTTANATTTCGGTTTCTTAAAAGTTGTAAATGGGCGTCTGGAAAATCTGATCCAACTACAGAGACCACCGCAGCGTCTATTGTGGCAACATTTTTTGCAGCAAGCGCAATATAGGTGGCTGCACCGCCTAAAATCTTATCTGTTTTTCCAAATGGCGTTTCAATGGCGTCAAAAGCGACTGTTCCTACAACTAATAATTTACCCATTATTTAAATTTAAGTGCAAATATAAGGAACCTATACCTAGTGGTCTATGCAGTTTTTNGTTTTTTAATTCATTTTAAGTGGTTTTCACAAAACCACTGTCAATATACAAATCTTTTCCCTTAGATGCGGCTACTGCAAGCACGTCACAACGTTCGTTTTGAGGGTGGTTGTTGTGTCCTTTTATCCATTGAAAACNCACCTCATGCTTGGGGTATTCTTTTAAAAAAGCCTTCCATAGGTCCACATTTTTCTTGTCTTTAAAGTTTGTTTTCACCCACCTTTGAAGCCATTTTTTCTCTACAGCGTCTACCACATATTTAGAGTCNGTAAACACCAGCACTTTAAGCGGGGCTTTTTTAAGTTTTCTAAGGGCCTCTATGACCGCTAACAATTCCATTCTGTTGTTGGTGGTGTGGGTAAAGCCTTGGGAAAATTCTTTTTTATAAGGGGTGCCTACCCATTCCATGACAATTCCATAGCCTCCTGGACCAGGGTTTCCACTGGCTGCACCGTCAGTATAGACATGAACGTCTGCTTTATGCATCTAATAGTTTTTCTATTGTGGCGGGAAAATGTAAGGCTTCTAGAGCCTGTACTTTTTTGGCAATATCTTCTGGAGTATCTTGTTTATTTAGAGCTGTTTTGGCCTGAAAAATAACTCCCCCTTGGTCGTAGTGTTCGTTCACGTAGTGAATGGTAATTCCAGAGGCCGTTTCTCCGGCTTCCTTTACCGCCCTGTGCACATGCATTCCATACATTCCTTTCCCACCAAATTTAGGCAGTAGGGCAGGGTGAATATTGACAATCTTATTGGGAAATGCTTGGACCAGTGTATCTGGAATTTTTAAAAGGAATCCCGCCAAGACAATCAGGTCAATAGAAAAACCATTTAGGGTGTTTAATAAGGTGTTTTCATTTAGAAACCCCGCTTTTGACAAGTAAATTAGCGGAATATCTAGGTTTTTACACTTTTCTATAACGCCAGCATTAGGGTTGTTTGTAATGACTAGTGAAATTCTCACTTCAGGCTTATTTGCAAAATAATGCGCAATATTTTGGACGTTAGAGCCGGCTCCAGAGGCCAATAGTGCAATGTTTTTCATTTTATTTATGCGTTTTCTTCCTTGAAAAGGGCCTGAAATAGGGGTAGTTATTGATTAAAGATTAAAAATACGATACATTTTGGACACAAATCGTGTTATTAATGCAAAGTTTTTTATTTTTGCAAACATATAAAATTTAAAAACCAAATTATTATGTCAGACATTGCATCAAGAGTAAAGGCCATTATCGTAGATAAGTTAGGCG
>JGI26086J50260_1001663_pt1 | contig 12723 bp, 13 predicted proteins | sample SaaInl3SG_22_DNA_FD_50260 | JGI IMG/M metagenome (IMG submission 50260)
CAAAAATCGCCGCCCTCGCCGGAATCGCCGCTCTTACGCTCGCAGGTTGCGCAGCGGGAGCAGATGACTCCGCTGATTCGGCTTCGTCCGCTGTAACTAGCGACATCAAGATCTGTGTGTACACACACGGTGACGGTGGAACCTTCTGGTCTGTTGCACAGGCTGGTGCAGAACAAGCTGGTGCAGACCTCGGGATCACCGTGGACTACCAGGGTTCGACCAACGACTCTGCCCGTCAGGCAGCCATCATTGAAGGTGCGGTCTCCGCATCCTGCGACGGTGTTGCCGCATCTGCTCCGGACCCCGGTGCAATCGAGCAGGCCATGCTGGGTCTTGCTGACGCTGGTATCCCCACCGTCACGATGAACTCCGGTTCTGACGTCTTCAAAGACCTCGGTGCCTTCACCCACGTGGGTCAGGATGAAATCGTGGCCGGTCGCGAAGCGGGACTCAAGTTCAACGACATGGGTGCAACCAACATCCTCTGCCCCATCCAGGAAGCAGCCAACGTTGGTCTGACCGACCGTTGTGCTGGTGCACGCGAGACCTCCACGGGAACCGTCACCGACTTCAACCTTGATGGTGGTCTGCAGGACCTGACCGCAGCTTCGGCCAAGGTCAAGGCTGCTCTGGAAGCTGACCCCAGCATCGACGCAGTGTTCGCTCTGAACGCTGACATCGCTGCCAAGGCAGTTCTCCCCGCAGTGCAGGACCTCGGCCGCGACATCCAGATTGGAACCGTCGACATGTCTGAGGACGCACTCAACGCAATCGCTGATGGCGACATCGCCTTCGCCATCGACCAGCAGCAGTACGCACAGGGCTACATGTCCGTCGTGCTTCTGTACTTGAACGTCACCAACGCGCACTCGCTCGGTGGCGGTCTGCCGATGTACACCGGCCCCGGCTTCGTTGATTCAAGCAACGTTGAAGAGGTCATCGGATTGGTGGCAGCGGGTACCCGCTAGGTTCCATTCCTAAACGCGAAGGGGGTTGGCTAAGGTNANGCCTTAGGCAACCCCCTTTTGCGAAAGTTTTACCCCTAATCGCGAATAACGAGAAAAAGAGACAATGGCGACTCACAAAAGACGAAAGGGTGGCCCAGACTTCACTGGTCACCAAGATGCTTCAGCGCCCCGAATTGGGTGCGCTTATTGGAGCTCTCGTAATTTTCTTCCTGTTCTGGAGTGTTGACACCACCGGCAACTTCGCCGCCGTGGGTGGAACAGCCGGATGGACAGACATCGCAGCGCCGATCGGCATCATTGCTGTCTTCGTGGCGCTGCTGATGATCGGTGGAGAGTTTGACCTCTCGACCGGTGTCATGGTCGGTACCTCCGGCCTGCTCGCAGGAATCTTGACCACGGAATACAACTTGAACGTGTGGGTGGCGATTCTTATCGTCTTTGCTTTTGCGGCCACGGTCGGTTTCATCAATGGTGTGATCGTGGTGAGAACGGGGTTGCCCTCCTTTATCGTGACGCTCGCGACTTTCTTTGTTTTGCGTGGCGCAAACCTCGCGGTGACCAAAGAGCTCACGGGGACCGTGCGGGTGGCGAACGTCGAAGACAGCGCCGGTTTTGAGGGCGCCTTCAACATTTTTGCCTCGCGACTCGAGGTGGGCACGTCCAACTTCCAATTTCTATCTTGTGGTGGATTGTCGCCACGGTCTTCGCGACCTGGTTGCTCACCCGTACCCAGTTTGGTAACTGGATTTTTGCCTCCGGTGGCGACAAGGTTGCTGCCCGTAACGCGGGCGTCCCGGTCAACCGGACCAAGATCACCCTGTTCATGATGTCCTCGCTGGCCTCAGCCTTCGTGGGAATCATGTTCGTGCTTCGTCTGCAGGGAATGCAGGCCGGCCAGGGTGTGGGTATGGAGTTCTTCTACATCATNGCCGCAGCNGTNGGNGGAACCCTGCTGATGGGTGGCGCGGGATCGGCCATTGGCGCATCGATCGGTGCCGCCATCATGGGAATCGCCGACATTGGTATTCCCTACGCCCTCTGGGATCAGGATTGGCGGTGGACCTTCATCGGTGTGATTTTGCTCGCAGCGGTGCTGACCAACACCTTTATCGGCAATCGAGCGAAAGGGGCTAAACGATGACTGACATGGCATTGGAGCTCAAAGACGTCGGAAAGTCCTTCGGCAGTGTGATTGCCCTTTCGGAAGTGTCGGTGAAGGTCCGCAAAGGCCACGTCACCTGCATCCTCGGTGACAACGGTGCCGGTAAATCCACACTGATCAAGACGCTCTCTGGGGTGCACAAGCCCTCCAGCGGTGTGTATGAAGCCGAAGGCGTTCCGGTGAGCTTTGACTCACCGCGCGACGCTTTGGCCAACGGAATTGCGACGGTGTATCAAGACCTTGCGACGATTCCCTTGATGTCGGTGTGGCGGAACTTCTTCCTGGGCAACGAAGTCACGAAGGGGTGGGGTCCGCTCCGTCGCCTTGATGTCAAAAAGATGAAAGACATCGCCAAGGAACAGCTGCTCGAAATGGGCATTGACCTTCGGGACACCGGCCAGCAGATTGGAACACTCTCCGGTGGAGAGCGCCAGGCTGTGGCCATTGCTCGCGCCATCTACTTNGGTGCGAAGGTTCTGATCCTCGATGAACCCACATCGGCACTCGGTGTTCGTCAGTCCGGCATCGTNCTGAAGTATGTTCTTGCAGCTAAGGACCGCGGTGTGTCTGTGGTGTTCATCACCCACAACCCACACCACGCCTATCTGGTGGGCGACTTCTTCTACCTGTTGAACCGAGGCAAGCTCGCCAACGAGTTCGAGCGGGAGAAAGTCGAACTCGACGAGCTCACCAAGGCCATGGCCGGTGGGGCGGAGCTTGATGCTCTCACCCGCGAGATCCAAACGGTCCGCGAGGGCCAGTAGCCTCTCCTGTTACTCCCCTCTAGTGGAGGGGAGTAACAGGGTGCAGGTTCCCATCTTCTTCCGCCCGAAAAGCCTCCACGAGGTCTCGGACGGTCACTGCTCCGATGCCCAGGACCTCTTTCACTCGGGTGTTGTCCAAGGACGTGTCGACGGGCACCGGTTCGGAAAATCGCTGTGAGGCATCGGGTGGACCCGTCACGATCAGTGAAGGGTCATACCCGTAGACATCGCAGACCAGCAGAGCTAAGTCTTTACGATGGATAGCGTCATCGGCCACCGCGTGAAAACAGCCGGTGGCTTTTCGGGTGATGATGCGGTTGACGGTTGCCGCGACTTCTGAAGCAAGCGAAGGCGTCGCCACAAGGTTCACACCTTCGCCCTCGAAGACCGTGTAGGGCTGTCCGTTCCGCAGAGCGTCCACGATGCTGGCGACAAAATAGCCAAAGCCGACGTCTTGGTTTCGGGGCATGTTCTGCTGCAGGCGGTGTCGGCCCATGACGCCTCCGATGCGCACAATGGCTCCCGTGTCGGGAGCAAGGTCACGAATCACCTGTTCGCCCAGTGCCTTCAAGTAGCCATAGGTATTCACTGGTCGCCCAATGTGGGACTCAAGGGCGCGTGGCGTGACGCCGTCCATCACCCAGTCGGTGGAGATGCAGATCGGTTGTGCGCCCACAGCGTTTGCTGCCTGCGCGACGGACGAGGTCAGGCCCGGGTAGGCGCGATAGGCCGCCTGCGGGTCTAGGTTTTGGAAATCGTTGGCAATCGCGGTGTGAATAACAGCGTCATACCCCTTCAGCGCGGAGGCCAAGGCATCAGCGTCGTTTGTGTCCAAAACCTCGTAAGCCCAGGGCAGGGCAGTAGCGGGTTGCGCGCGGGTGAGGCCTAGAACCTGGTGGCCCGCATCAGCGAGCGCTTGCGCCATCTGGCTGCCGAGGAACCCGGTTGCTCCCGTCAGCGCGACGTTAGCCATGGATTACGTCTGAGGGAAACCGAGGTTCAGCCCGCCGTGACTGGGGTTAGACCAGCGCGAGGTCACCACTTTTTGGCGGGTAAAGAATCGGAAACCCTCTTCACCGTGGGCGCGAGAGTCGCCAAAGAGCGAGTGCTTCCACCCGCCGAAGGAGAAGTAGGCCATCGGGACAGGAATGGGCACATTCACACCCACCATGCCCACCTGAATGTCGGTGACGAATTGGCGCGCTGCGCCCCCATCGTTGGTGAAGATGGCCGTACCATTACCGAACGCTCCGCTGTTGATTAGGGCGATGGCTTCGTCATACGTTTTCACGCGGACCACCGAAAGAACCGGCCCGAAGATTTCCTCCTGGTACACCTTCGAGCTGGTGGGGACGTGGTCGATCAAGGTCGGTCCCAACCAGAACCCGTTGGCATCACCATCGGGGGCTACGCCGCGGCCGTCCTCGACGATGGTTGCGCCATCCTGCTCGGCGATATCGAGGTAGGACGCGACCTTGTCACGGTGGACTTGAGTGACAAGGGGTCCCATATCGCACGAGCGGGTTCCATCGCCGACAACAATTTTGGACATCTTTTCTGAGATGGCATTGACCAATTCGTCGCCGATCGGATCAACGGCCACCACGACGGAGATCGCCATGCAACGCTCACCCGCGGAACCGAACCCTGCATTGACCGCGGAGTCTGCGGCAAGATCAAGGTTGGCATCGGGCAAGACCAACATGTGGTTTTTTGCACCACCGAGTGCCTGAATGCGCTTGCCGTTGGCAGCGCCTTTTTCGTACACATACTGAGCAATGGGTGTGGAGCCCACAAAGGATAGGGATTCCACGTCCGGGTGTTCCAGCAGGGCATCCACGGACACCTTGTCGCCGTGGACGACGTTGAAGACGCCATCGGGAAGACCCGCTTCTTTCCAGAGGTTTGCGACCCACATCGATGCGGTGGGATCTTTTTCGCTGGGCTTCAGGATGACTGTGTTGCCGGCAGCAATAGCGACTGGGAAGAACCACATAGGAACCATCGCTGGGAAGTTGAAGGGGCTGACGATGCTCACTACACCGAGCGGCTGGAGGAGCGAATACACGTCCACATTGGTGGAGGCGTTGAGGGAATATTCACCCTTCAGCATGTGGGGAAGACCGCAGGCAAACTCGACCACTTCTTGCCCACGCGTGATTTCGCCCAGCGCATCGGAGAGTACTTTGCCGTGCTCTGAAGTGATGATTTCGGCGAGCTCACCCTTGCGCGCCTCGAGAAGCTCCCGGAACGAAAACAAGATGGCCACGCGCTTGGTCATCGACATCGTCGACCAGCTCTGGAAGGCCTTTTTGGCAACGGCCACGGCCTGGTCCATGTCATCGGTGCTGGCCAAGCGAACCTGCTTGGTGGCGACACCGAGGGCTGGGTTGAAGACGTCGGCCAGACGGTCCGAGGTGCCCTCAAATTCTGCTCCACCGACCCAGTGGCTGATTGTTGGCAGGTTCATGTCGTTCCTATCGGTTGTGGCGAACTCTTATGGTGTGTGCACGATGGCGCCGACTCGAGCAACGTTTTCTTCTACGGTGCCAGAGCTGGGGTAGAGCAAACTGCGTCCCACGACCAAACCGCGAACACCGTCGATCGTGAGTGCTCTGGTCCAGTCTTGATAGAGCGATTCCATGTCACCAATGCGATCTCCGCCCAAAATAAGGGTGGGGAGCGTGGTGGATTTCATCACGCGCTCCATGTCCGCCACGTAGGGAATCTTCAACCAGGTGTAGGCACTTGAGCCGCCGAGGGCAGCCACGATCGCGATCGAGTGAATGACCGCCTCCAGGGACAGGTTGTTTTCAATGCGCCCTTCGACTCGTTCACTGATGAACGGTTCGATCATGATCGGAAGCTTCGCTGCGACCGCATCGTTGACGGCCTCGGCCGTCGCTTCGAGGGTTCCTGCTGTTCCGGCGTCCTGAAAATTGATGCGGGTGAGGGTTTTGGCAAAGTCCAGCCCGGAGCTCACCATCGAATCGATTGAATACGAACCAAAACGGTCATCCATCTCGAAGACGGCTCCGCGAAGCCCGCCACGGTTCATCGAACCCACAACAACTTTGTCCTCGAGTAACCCCAGCAGCGCTAGGTCATCAATGATGTCCGGGGTTGCAAGAACTCCGTCGACTGCCGGGTTGCTGAGAGCGACGGCAAGGCGCTGGAGAAGGTCTTCGCGATCCGCCATCGCCAGTGCGGACTTTCCGATGCCTAAGGCCGCACGCGCAGGGTGATCGGCGGCGACCAGCAGGAGTCGCCCGTCTGCGCCCAGCAGGTCGCGGCGGGAGCGTTTAGCGAGAGCTTCTGCGATCGCGCCGGGGTTGCTGGCGCGGGTCGCGCGCAGTGTCTCAAAATCGATATCAAACATTCTGGGCCTCCATGGCTTCAAATACTTCATCTTCAAAAGGCATCGCGGTGGAGCATTCGAGTCGGCCGGCAACAATCGCCCCGGCTGTGTTCGCAAAGGCCAGGGTCTTTTGAAGGTCCCACCCGGCCAGTAGTCCGTGACAGAAAGCACCGCCGAAGGAATCGCCCGCACCCAGGCCGTTGACGACATCAATCTGCAGGGGAGCTACTTCCACGCGTTCTGATGCCGTCTTTGCCATCACACCTTTGGGTCCCTGCTTGACGACCGCAATCTCCATGCCGCGCTCCAACAGGGCGTCGGCCGCGCGATCGGGGTCAGTTTCGCCCACCGCGACCTCGCACTCTTCTTTGTTACCAATGGCAATGGTGCAACCCTCCAGAGCAGCACCCACGCTGGCGGTTGCCTCCTCCGGTGAGCCCCACAACTCTGCCCGGTAGTCCAAATCCATGATGGTGTGTGTTGCCCGCTGGCGAATCTCAAGAGCGCGCATGTGGGCACTCTTGCTGGGCTCCCTGGTGAGGCCCGTCGCTGTCATCCACAGGATCTGCGCCTCGGTGATCGCCTGNGTGTCCAATTCGGATGCCTCGATCATCAGATCGGGTGCGATCGGGTCGCGATAGAAATAGAGGGGGAAATTGTCTGGCGGGAAAATTTCACACAACACGATGGGAGTTTTCATCCCCTCGATTGCGGTGGCGTACTGTGGGCTCACATTCAAACGCGCGAGCTCCTGGCGGATGAACCGACCTAGCGGGTCGCTACCTGTGCGGGTGATCACGGCTGCGGATCGACCGTGGCGGGCGGCAGCCACCGCCACGTTGGTGGGGCTCCCTCCCAAGAATTTCCCAAAGCTGGTGACGTCCTCCAGCCCTATCCCTTGTTGAAGCGGGTAGAGGTCAACTCCTGTGCGACCGATGGTCAACACGTCGAGTCCTGCAGGCACAGCGTTCATAGAAAAAAATCTGCTTTCGTAGTACTAACAGCATAGTTTGTGTTAACAAATTATTCCAGTAGCTATTGAAGCGTGACCGTCTTTCCCGTCACGGCGGATTCGGCTGCTGCGTTCGCTAGCACGAGGGCCATCCGGCCATCCTCGAANGTCGGGGTGGTAGAGGCTTCGCCGCGCACGGCTTTCAAAAATTCTTCCAACTCGAGGCGATACGAATCGAGGTAACGCTCGAGGAAGAAGTTTTGATACGCCGGACGAGCCTCGACGTGGTGCTCGNTGTAGAGGCGCACGTTCAAATCGGTGAGGTTTTCCACCCGCAACATTCCCTTGCTGCCAAAGGCTTCGAGGCGCTGGTCAAAACCGTGGGCTGCGTGACGGGAGTTGCTGATCAGCACCAGCTCGTCGTTTGATCCACGCAAAGTAATGGCGGTGGAATCAAAATCGCCGAGCTTTTTGATGTCGTCCGAGAACTGATTGAAACCCTGGGCGGAGACCGAGACGATGTTGGGGACAAAGAACCGTGCCATATCGAAGTCGTGGATGGCCATATCCCGGAAAATTCCCCCGGACACGGCCAAATACTCGTTAGACGCGGGCGCGGGGTCGCGGCTGGTCAGTAGGAGCTGTTCCAGCTGCCCGATTTCTCCTGCCTGGGTGCGCTCATGAACTGAGGCGAAGTGCGGGTCAAACCGGCGGTTGAAGCCCAGTCCAATTGGCACACTGCTCGCGTTGGCTTTCTCCCGCAGTCGATCAACGCGTTCGATATCGAGGTCGATGGGTTTTTCGCACAGCACGGGAATTCCAGCATCAATGGCGGCGTCAATGAGGTCAATGTGNGTGGAGGTGGGGGAAGCGATAATGACCATGTCAAGGTCACCGGCGCTGAGCAGACTCTCGGGGTTGTCGGTTGCTTCGCCACCGAACTGCCCTGCGGTGCGCTGGGCAGAATCCAAGAACACGTCCGCCACTCGGTGCAGCACCGCGTCCGGGTGGTTGCTAACGCTCCGTGCGTGGACGTCCCCGATGCGGCCCGTGCCGATGAGTCCTACTCGAACCTGCTGGGACATGTCGCCTCCTGTGCGTGTTTGTACTTACAAATACTAAAGGAGCCGGCAGCTCCACCCAGCAAGCTTGGCGCGCGCGGGAGCCACCGGAGCTCAAGCCTTCACCGCTAGCCTCATCTGGTGCAGAGGAGTCAGAAGGGCGCGCTTTGGCGCACAACCCTGTCTCCACGGCTTGTCGTGGTTTTGCTGATCGTTTCGCTCGCCGGGTGCACACTTCCCACACCCACGCCGGCGAAGCCCTCAGATCCTGTTGTGTTGGAGCTCACCCCGGCTGTCCCCTCACTACCGACGCCTGAACCAGAACCCAAAGAGGTGGAAGCACCCGCGCCGACACTCGACGAGGGTGCACGTGCGCGGGAGGAGGCCATTTCCGCGATGGACCTTCGCACCAAACTTGCCGGTCTACTGGTGGTCACCGTGCCGGGGATGGACCCGGCTGTTCATCGGGATTTTTTGGAGCGCATCCCTGCCTCGGGGTTCCTCTTGGGACGCAACAACCTTGCCGGTGATACATACGCGATTCGTGATCTGATTGGGTCTATCCAGCAGGACCAGGAATTTCCTCTGCTGATGGCAGTGGACCAGGAAGGTTCGCCGGTGGCCCGCATCAGCGGCGATCAGTTCCCGGGTGCCCGAATCTTGGGGGCCACATCAACTGATGCCACCGCCGAAGCGTTCTTGGCCCGGCAGCAACTCGTGGATCGCGCAGGAGCCAACGTGAACTTTGGCGTGGTGGCCGATGTCACCGGTGGTCCCGGTGCGTACATCCACTCTCGTTCCTTCTCCGCTGACCCGACAGTGGTGGCAGAGCATGTGGTGGTGGCTCTTGGCGCCAATGTGGATGAGGTGGCCCAAACCTTGAAGCATTTCCCTGGGCACGGCATGGTGTTTGCCGATTCCCACCGCACGATTGCGACCAGTGACCTCAGCTTTGAGCAGTGGCAACAAACCCATGCGGTGCCTTTTGCTGCCGGTATCGGGGCCGGTGCCGAGATAGTGATGACCGGGCACTTCCGGGTACCGGCGGTCAGTAAGGACCCGGCCTCGCTCTCGGATGATTGGATCTCTATCGCCCGAAATCAGCTTGGGTTTGAGGGGGTCATCATCACCGATGATCTGCGCATGCTGAAATCATCCGGCGAACCCGCCTACTCAGACCTGTCCGTCGTGGCGGTTGCAGCGTTGGTCGCCGGGAATGACCTACTTTTGACGGCTGTGGATCCCGGCATTGATCCAGAGTTCGAAACNTATGACCGAATTATGGACGCCCTGGTGGTGGCGGTGGAAACTGGGGTTGTCAGAGTAGAACAGGTCAACGAGTCATTGGATCGCGTGTTGCGCTTACGACAGGGTTTAGGGACGCCCTAAGAGCCGTCCGACATTTTCCTGATTTCNGCGTCGATGTCAGCCTCCGAAATGGCGCGCTTTTGCCCATAGGCCTCCCACGCCATGAAGGGAACGGCAACGCCCATGCCCGCAATCGCCCAGATGGGCCAGAAGTAGACACCCGGTGTGGCGAGGAGCCAGACTCCACTGACAATGGCCGACACGATNACCCAAATGAAGAGGTAGCTGCGCAAATCTTGCTTCGACTTCAGGCGCTTCGTGGCGGCTGCGCGAAGGTCGTCATTCTCGTTCATGGTGTCCCCTAATCAATATCGCGGCGCATGCTCGAGAGCAGTGCGACAGCTGATGCAACCACAGCGTATCCAAGNAGAACCGCGATGGCCACGCCGGGCGAGAGGAAAGCATCCGAGGAGAAGTCCACCAAATCTGTCTCCAGGTCAATGGACGTGATCGCCGTGGTGAGGCCCGTCAGGAAGAACTTTCCGGCTTCGGGGGCCAAGATCAACAGCGTGGGCTCGGCTACAAACANCCACAACAGCGTTCCCACCAGTGCCAGCACCTGCGAGCGAAGGAGGGCTCCGATCGCTGCTCCCAGGACCCCCAGCACACAACCAGAGACCACGCCAGCCAAGGCGGTGTTCACAAAAATGTCGATTGATGGGCTGGCGGCTTCAGGATAAAACTCTAGGGCCAGCCAACCCGAAAATAGCCCTCCTGCGGTCGCGACCACCTGAAGAAACAACCCGGCAATCCCTGCGGCCACCAGCTTCGCCAGCAACACACGGCTGCGCCGGGGTGCCGCAACAAAAGTTGCTACGGCGGTGCCGTGACGGAATTCGCCGGCGACAACAAGAACCCCTATCAGGATGGAGAAATAGAAACCGGAGACGGCGTTGGCATAGACGCCATCAACGACCGCACTTTCCGCGAGAGTACCCAGGCCCAGACCATTTTCTGTTGAGTCGAGGATCACCGGGGTGCTGGCGGTGCCGAGAACACTGAAAGCAACACCACCCAACACCATTCCCCACATCGCGCGCTGATAGGTGATCTTGCGCAGTTCAGCAGCGAGCAATCTCATACGAGATCACCAGCTGTAAGACGGAGGAACACTTCTTCCAGGCGTTCGCCTCTAGTGACGTCTTCAACGGGACCCGAGGCGACCAACTTGCCCNCATTGATGATGATGACGTCATCGACAATGGTTTCAAGTTCAGCAAGCTGGTGGGAGGAGACAAGCACGGTGACCCCTTTGTCCCGCTGCCCGGTAATGAACGAGCGCAACCAGGCGATTCCGGCGGGGTCAAGACCGTTCGCCGGTTCATCCAAGACCAGCACTTCGGGCGCGCCCAGCAACGCTGAGGCCAGCGAAAGTCGCTGTTTCATGCCCAGCGAGAAACCTTTGACCCTTTTGTTCCGAGCGTCCGAGAGTTCCACCTCGTCGAGGACCTCGTCGATTCGTGCCTTGCCGATGCCTCCCATCGTGGTCAGGACCCGGAGGTTTTGGTAGGCCGTGAGCCCGGGGTGAAAACCTCGGGAGTCCAGCACNACGCCCACTCGCTNCTGCGGATNNNTTAGCGCCTGGTAGCGCTTTCCCAAAATTCGGGTGCGGCCCTTCGTCGGGCTTGCCAGCGCCACAAGGCACCGAAGGGCGGTGGATTTTCCCGCGCCGTTGGGTCCAAGGAAACCGGTCACGCGGCCAGGCTGAACTTCCGCACTGAGATTGTCGACCGCGTCCGTTCCGCGGTAAGTCTTGGTGAGGCCTCGAAAAACGATGGCGGCCATGGGGGCTCCTTTGCGGTGGACCGCCGCCTAACCTAGCGCTTTTTCCTTTGCAGGCGACGGGTGATCGCAATAACGGCGATAACCAGCGCTAGCACACCCAGCCAGGGCAAGAGGATCCCCGCCCACACAATCAGTCCGGCACCGAAGCTCACGATGCTCTCGAGCCCTCGAATCAGACCATCCACGAATCCGTCCTGATTCCTCGGCGCGGCATCCACCGGCGTGTAAAGGTTGACGCTGATCGTGGCGAACAAAGTTTGGTCGCTCAAGTAGTCGCGCTGCGATTGCAGCGAGTCTCTTTCGCTTTGGCGCTCGGTGAGCGCGGATTCAATGGTCACCACATCGGCTGTGGTGGCTGCGTCCTCCAGCAGCGCTTGAAGGCGCGTAATTCCTGCGTTCAAGACCTCTAAGCGCGCATCGAGGTCCACTTTCTGCAACGACACGTCGACGCTGTTGAGGGAAGACTCCTGCACGATGCCGCGATCACTAATCGCTGCCAGCGTGGTTTCGACGCTGTCGTAGGGCACGCGCAATTCCAGGTAACTACTCGGGGAGCCATAATCCGTGGGGGAGTAGTCAGAGCGAGAAGCAATTCGACCGCCCGCGTCCAGGACCAACTGGCTAACCTCATCGGCACTCGCCGACGGGTCATCAACAATCAACGACAGGTAGCCGGTCGTGATCACATCGGGTTCAAAAGAACCCGCCGAATCGGCTCGTGATGTCGCACTCTCCTCGACAAAGGCCTCCTGGGTGGGCTCCACCGCCATGCTCACGCGGGAGTCATCGACGGCAAACTCCTCGAATTCACCGGCGGACGTGGCAGAACTGCAGCCGCTGAGAACGAGAGCGCCTGCTACGAGGCCAACAACAAATCGAGCGCGTGTCATGGCTCAAATATACGGCGCTTCCCACGCGCTCAGGCCTCCAACGCTGGGGTAGTGCGGGATACTGAACCCATGGGATGGAGAGAGTTTCTCGGTCTGACACAAACACCGCAGCTGCACGTCGCCGTCGATGACGGTTCCGGCCCTGTTGTCGTCCTCCTGCACGGCCTTGCGTCCTCGTCGGTGACCTTCACCCACGCGGTTCCCCTGCTGAGGGAAAACTATCGGGTGATCTCCCTGGACTTGCTCGGGTTTGGGGCTTCCCCCAGTCCCGCCCAAGCCCGCTTTACCCTCGAGGAGCACGTTGCCGCCGTGGTGGCAACGGTCCGTTCCCTCGGCATCCGCAAACCCTTCATCTTGGTGGGCCACTCGCTCGGGGCACTGATTTCCGCCCGGTTTGCCGCGGTCCACCCTGATC
>JGI26086J50260_1001666_pt1 | contig 12718 bp, 12 predicted proteins | sample SaaInl3SG_22_DNA_FD_50260 | JGI IMG/M metagenome (IMG submission 50260)
TCTAGCTTTGTCACTTGAAACAAATGGGATTCGAATTGAAGCCGATCTATTTTTAGCTGAGTATGCTAATTTTATAGGAGCCTCAAAACCTGGCACTAATCTTTTATAAGAATTAGTTGAAGGGTTAGTCAATGCATTAAGCGCTCTACCATGTTTGATGATGCCTCCAATGTAGAACAGCGCCATCTCACTAAGTCCGGCGTACTCATCACCGGCAAACATATTTTTTCCGTCTTTCCAAATNGATTGATGGACATGCATACCTGATCCATTATCATTTAANATTGGTTTTGGCATAAATGTGGCTGTTTTACCAAAATTGTTTGCTGTNTTTAGGACAACATACTTAAGAATTTGTGTCCAGTCAGCTCGNTGAGTTAAAGTTGAAAACTGAGTTCCAATCTCACATTGACCAGCACCAGCAACTTCATGATGATGNACCTCTACCGGGACNCCAAGTTGTTCAAGCGTAATACACATAGCAGATCTTAAATCTTGAAGTGAGTCAACTGGAGGAACAGGNAAATAGCCACCTTTCACAGCTGGGCGATGACCAACATTACCACCTTCGTGATTATTGTCAGAATCCCATGATGCTTCTTCTGAGAAAATCTTCACATGAGAGCCGCTCATATCAGTTTTCCAAGTAATTGAATCAAACACAAAAAATTCAGGCTCTGGACCAAAATAAGCAGTATCTCCAATCCCTGTTGATTTTAGATAAGCTTCAGCTTTTAAAGCAATACTTCTTGGATCTCGATCATATGGCTTTCCATCAGTAGGGTCTACAATATTACATGTTAATGAAAGCGTTACTTCCTCAAAGAAAGGATCAATTTTAGCTGTATCTGGATCTGGCATTAAAAGCATATCCGATGCATTAATTCCTTTCCATCCAGCAATTGAAGAACCGTCAAATGCATGACCATCTGTAAATTTTTCTTCATTGAACGCAGATACTGGAACTGATACATGCTGTTCTTTTCCTTTTGTATCGGTAAATCTAAAGTCAACAAATTTTACATTGTTGTCTTTAACCAACTTCATTACATCTGAAACTGCCATAATTATTTCCTCTCAAAAATTAACTCACTTAATAACCTTATAAATCGATGTAAAAATACCAGATTTATGCCAAAATTAAATTGTTTACATATATTAGGCTAAAATCTTTTATACAGGCATAGAAAATCTAAAAAAATTAATAAATTGCCTGAATATAATGCAATTAAAGAAATTAATGCACTATTATGGTGCAATTATATACTTATGATAAAAAAATACGCCGTTATTGGCAATCCCATATCACACTCCCTTTCCCCTGTAATTCACAGAGAATTTGCACAACAACATAATATAAAACTAGGATATGAAAAGATTCTGGCCGAAGAGGGATCATTTAAGGAATTGGTTAAAAAATTAGTTATTGAAGGTTATTCAGGCATTAATGTCACTCTCCCCTTCAAACTAGAAGCTGCTTCACTATCCGATGAAAAAAGTATTAATGTTGAGTTAACCAAATCAGCCAATACTTTAACATTTCGTGACGGTAAGATTATTTCCGATTCTACCGACGGTATCGGATTAGTTAATGATCTAAGAAAAAATAATTTTAGCTTAGATGATAAAAATATATTATTACTTGGCGCCGGTGGCGCGGCAAATGGCGTTATTCCAGAATTATTAAAATGCTCTCCTAAAAAAATTTTTTTATGGAATCGTACCCTCAGAAAAGTAGAGGAAATGAAGGCCTATTGGCTATCTCATTATCCTGAAAAAATTGAGGTAATGAACACTATTTTTTTAGAAAATATAGATTTAATTATTAATGCCACTTCCTCTTCAATGAGCTCATCTAGCCCACCCATTAATTTAACTTCTGCAAATAATGAATTAGTTTGTTATGACATGATGTATGGGGAAAAAACACCGTTTATTAAGGCAGCTGAAGATTTAAAACTGATAAATTTTGATGGACTTGGAATGCTTATTGAACAAGCCGCAGCCAGTTTTAAAATCTGGCATTCTTTAGAAGTTGACACCAAAATAGTAGAGAAGAAGTTAAGATAAAATTTTTAAAAATAAAATTCCGTTACCTGTTCATTCTTTGTCTCTTAGCGTATTCAGTTTTTTTATTACCTAAGATAATCAATATTATTTTATTAAAAAATCAAAATCCCACCTCCTCTTCAATGATTGAATATCAAACTGATAAAAGTTCTCAAAATAATAAGATTAATTGGGTTNCTTATGATGATATTTCAAAAGATATTAAAAGAGCTGTTGTAGCTGCTGAGGACGATAATTTTATTANTCATTCTGGAATAGATATACAAGCAATTAAAGATGCATTTGAAGATAATTTTAANAATGATTTGAAGCGAGGNGGTTCCACAATCACTCAGCAGTTAGCCAAAAATTTATTTTTAAATCCAAANAAAAGTATGATNAGAAAATCCAATGAATTAGTCTTAACGTTTTTTCTTGAATTAATACTGACAAAAAAAAGAATATTGGAGATATATTTAAATATTGTTGAGTGGGGNGATGGATTGTATGGTATTAANAACGCTTCAATTTATTATTTCAAAACCGAACCAAAATTTATTGATTCATATCAGGCGGCCAAGTTAGCATCAATGCTAACCAGGCCTAAATATTATCAAAAAAACATTAATTCAGAATTTTTATTAAAAAAAACTAATTTAGTTTTTAAAAGAATGGGTTACTCAGAGACGCCTTAATTTTTTAAAATTTTCTTTAGATACTGACCTGTAAAACTATCTTGATTTTTTGAAATTTGCTGGGGGGTTCCGCTTGCAATAATTTGACCTCCACCAGACCCTCCTTCAGGGCCAAGGTCAATTATCCAATCTGAAGTTTTAATGACGTCAAGGTTGTGCTCAATTACAACAATAGTGTTTCCATTGTCTCTTAACTTATGAAGAACATTGAGCAGAAGTTGTATATCGGCAAAATGCAAACCTGTTGTTGGTTCGTCAAGAATATATAAAGTTTTACCTGTATCTCTTTTAGATAGTTCTAGGGCTAGCTTAACTCTTTGAGCTTCACCGCCAGATAGAGTTGTTGCATTTTGGCCCAAAGTTATATACCCAAGGCCTACTTCAATAAGTGTGCTCAATTTCTTAGATATTGTAGGGATAGACTCAAAAAAGTTATACGCATCTTCAACCGTCATGGATAGAACTTCATTGATATTTTTACCTTTGTATTTGATTTCTAGAGTCTCACGGTTATAACGCTTGCCTTGACAGATATCACACTTTACAAAAACGTCTGGAAGAAAGTGCATCTCCACCTTTGTGACTCCGTCACCCTCGCAGGCTTCACACCTTCCGCCTTTAACATTAAAAGAAAATCTTCCTGGGCCGTATCCTCTAGATTTACTTTCGTTTAGCTTTGAAAATAAATCACGAATAGGTGTAAATAAACCGGTATAGGTAGCTGGATTTGACCTTGGGGTTCTGCCAATTGGACTTTGATTTACATCAATTACCTTATCAAATAAATTAAAACCATGAATTTCCTCATAGGGAGCAGTTTCATGAGAGCTCCGATTTAATTTATTAGCCATCGCTAAATAAAGGGTGTCGTTTATTAATGTAGATTTTCCACTTCCTGATACGCCTGTTACGCATGTAAAAAGTCCAAAAGGAATATCTGCATTAACATTCTTAAGGTTATTGCCTTTTGCCCCACGAATACGAATAAAGTTGTTAGTAGTTTTTGATAAATTTTTTACACTTATCTTTTTTTGTTTCGATAGATATTGAGCGGTTAAGGATGAGTTATTTTTTAAAATTTGAGCTGGAGTTCCTGATGCAATAATCTGGCCACCATGAATTCCTGCACCAGGACCTATATCGATAACGTAATCTGCGGACATAATTGCATCTTCATCATGCTCTACAACTATTACCGTATTCCCTAAGTCACGTAAGTTCTTGAGTGTTTCAAGAAGTCTGTCGTTATCTCTTTGATGAAGCCCAATTGAGGGTTCATCCAAAACATACATCACTCCAGTTAAGCCGCTGCCAATTTGTGAGGCTAGCCTTATTCGTTGTGCTTCGCCTCCCGATAAAGTATCTGCAGTTCTGGATAAGCTTAAATAATTTAGTCCGACATTATTTAAGAAAAAAACTCGATTTCGGATTTCATTAATAATTTTTTCAGCAATTTGTTTTTTTGACCCAGTTAGTTCAAGGTTGTTAAAATATTCAAAGCANTCCTTTAATGACATATGACATATGTCATTAATGTTCCGTGAATCCACAAAAATATTTAATGATGAAGTTTTTAGTCTTGCNCCATTACAATCTGGACATTGTTTGTGACTTAAGTATTTAGAAAGCTCGTCCCTAACAAGATTTGAATCAGTCTCATGATATCTTCTATTGAAGTTATTAATAATCCCTTCAAATTTATGCGTNTTTTTGTATATTTTTCCATCTGAGCTAAGATAAGAAAAAATAATATTTTCTTCTGAGCCATTCAAAATGATATTTTTAATTTCCTCTTTAAGTTCGATAAATGGAGTTTCTAGCTCAAAATTATAATGAACTGCTAAAGACTGAAGAATTTGAAAGTAAAAGTGGTTTCTTTTATCCCAGCCTTTAATGGCCCCTGACGATAAAGATATGTCCGGAACAGAAACAATCTTATTGGAATCAAAAAAAGTTTTATTACCTAATCCATCACACGAAGAGCATGCTCCAGCTGGATTATTAAAAGAAAAAATGCGTGGTTCTAGCTCTTCTAGGGAAAAATCACAAACAGGACAAGCAAATTTAGATGAAAAAAGATGACTTACATCATCATCCAAGTCATGAATAATAACCTTCGATTTTGATAGAATAATCGCAGTTTCAATTGACTCAGTCAGTCTTTGTTTTGAGTCTTGAGAAATCTTAAGGCGATCAATTACTACATCTATCTGATGTTTTTGATTTTTATCGATATTTGGTAAATCATCAATCTCATAGATATCTCCATTTAGCCTAATACGAATAAAACCTTGTGACCTCAGCTCATTAATGACATCGCGATGAGATCCTTTTTGACTATTAATTATGGGCGATAAAACAATAATTTTTTTTTCTTCGCCAATAAGCAGAATGTTGTCAACGATTTGTGATACCGTTTGCGCCTCAAGTTTATGATTATGCTCCGGGCAATGAGGATCTCCAGCTCTTGCGAATAATAACCTAAGATAATCATGAATTTCCGTAACCGTTCCCACAGTAGATCTTGGGTTATGAGATGTAGATTTTTGCTCAATCGATATTGCTGGTGACAATCCTTCAATCATATCCACGTCAGGCTTATTCATTCGATCCAAAAACTGTCTCGCATAAGCTGATAATGATTCGACATATCTTCTCTGACCTTCAGCATAGATAGTATCAAATGCCAAAGAAGATTTTCCGGACCCTGATAAGCCAGTGATTACGACAAGCTTGTTTTTAGGAATTTCAACAGAGATATTTTTAAGGTTGTGGGTTCTTGCCCCTTTGATAATTAGATTGTCAATTTTTTTTTGCATAACCTGTTAATATACGAGATATTTTATTTTATTCAAATATAAATAATCAAAAATGACATCATTTGAGATCAGATCAACTCTTGGAATAGCTTTTATATACATTTTAAGAATGTTAGGGCTATTTATCGTCCTGCCAATCATGGCAATTTATCTTGGCGAACTTTCTCCTGAAAGCAATCCCTTATTGATTGGATTAGCTTTTGGAATTTATGGTTTAACGCAAGGGTTATTTCAAATTCCTTTTGGACTAATGTCCGATTATTATGGAAGAAAAAAAATGATTATTTTTGGGTTGCTAATTTTCATCATAGGATCTATTTTCATTTACTATTCAGAATCATTGTTCATGATAATTGTAGGACGGGCTCTTCAAGGTGCAGGGGCAATTTCAGCAGTTTTATTAGCTTTGTTAGCTGACTTAACAACAGATTCTGCTAGAACAAAATCGATGGCAATTATTGGAGCCTCTATCGGCATGACCTTTGGCATCTCAATCGTCGTATCACCACTGTTAAATATTTACCTGGGGTTTCAAAATATATTTTTATTGATTGCTCTGCTTTCTGTATTGGCAATATATGTGGTCATTAAATACATACCCAATCCGTTAAAAGTGAAATCTTCGTCCATTACTAAAGCGTCAATCTTATCGGTGGTTACTGACAAAACTTTCTTGAAGTTGGATTATGGAATTTTTGCTCTTCATGCATCCCAAATCATCATGTTCATGATGATCCCGAANATACTTAACGATATTGGCTACCCTGTACAGTACCANTGGCANGTTTANCTCCCNGTTTTTGTTATATCAATGATCCTCATTGTCCCCATGATCCTAATTTCGATGAGAAAAAATATGCTGAAGGTATTTTTTATATTCAATGTGGCAATATTGATATTGGTTCAGTGGCTTTTTGCTAATTATTCAGACACAAAACAACACATTATGATGGTGTTGTTATTGTATTTTATTGCATTTAACTTCTTAGAAGCTTCATTGCCAAGCATGGTTAGCCGACTATCACCTAAAAATCTCAAAGGTTTAATTTTAGGGGCTTACAATACTTCTCAATCTTTAGGAATATTCGTTGGTGGCCTTCTGGGAGGGTACATTGTTAGTATATTTTCAAACGAAGCAATCTTTATTGTAAGCGGAATTCTTTTGATTGTATGGCTTGTATTGATGCTTAATTTCATTTTTCCACCCAATAAAAAAGACATGGTGATTAAAATCAAACCGGAATTTTTTCATCAGCCTCAGTCCATCTTAAATAAAAAACTTCAAATATTAAACAAGTTAAACTTTGTTGAAGAAACCTTAATTTTCCCATCCGAAAGCTATATAATTATAAAAACTAATAAAGAAAAGACTCTTGATGAAAAAAAAGTACTCAAGATAATAGGAGAAAAAAATGCCATCAGTTAATAAAGTTATTTTAATGGGAAATTTAGGGAGAGATCCTGAAGTTCGTTTTATGCCAAATGGTGATGCAGTATGTAACTTTAGTATAGCAACAACCGATTCCTGGAAAGATAAGGCTGGAGAAAGACAAGAAAAAACCGAATGGCATAACATTGTTATGTACCGAAGGTTAGCAGAAATTGCCGGTGAATATTTAAAAAAAGGACGCCCTGTTTATCTTGAGGGACGCCTTCAAACTCGAAAGTGGCAAACCAAAGAGGGGCAGGATCGCTACACCACAGAGATAATTGCCGACTCAATGCAGATGCTAGGTGGACGTGACTCTACTTCAGGTTCTGATGGCTCATCTCAGTCTCAAGGTAATGATAACTTTGACCAAACACCTCAGCGAAATGCGCCTGCGTCACCCAATACTTCAAACACAAATNCTGCATCATCATTTGATGAGTTTGAAGATGATATTCCTTTCTAGCATTTTGGGTTAAAAAAATCATGCCAATTTATGAATATCAATGCGAATTATGTAATTTTAAGGATGANCTGATGTTAAAGGTCTCTGAGGCCATNCAATTAGATTGCCCATCTTGCGGAAAAACCTCGTTTTCAAAACAAGTTTCCGCTCCGGCGTTTAAACTAAATGGATCTGGTTGGTATGCAACGGATTTTAAAAATGTCCAGAAGCCTAAAGATGAAAAAAAATCAGAAAGCAATACAATCAAAAAANCTGAAGGTGAAAATAATGCTTAAGAAAAATTTACTGACGGGCCTAATTGTATTAATACCCCTAGTGCTAACGTCCTGGGTGATCTTTTCGCTTGCTCACTTTCTTGATCAGGTTGTTGTTCTCCTGCCTCATGAGTACCAACCAAACCAGTTATTTGGCATGAATATACCTGGGATTGGCATTATTCTAACTGCTTCAGCTGTCTTTATAGTTGGAGTAATTGCAAATAATTTCTTTGGGAAAAAACTAATTTTAATTTATGAGGTAATCCTGGATAAACTTCCATTTGTTAAGTCGATATATGGCGGAATTAAGCAAGTATCAGATACTCTTTTTTCAAATAGCTCCAATGCTTTTTCAAAGGCAGTATTAATTGAATTTCCAGATTCGAATAATTACACATTTGCTTTCATAACTGGAGAGACTGACGAAAAAATAGCCAAGGTGTTAAAAGGAAAATACGTCAATGTATATGTACCAACAACTCCAAACCCAACTTCGGGATATACTTTGATGGTTCCTAAAAACAAGATAAAAGAAGTTGATGTATCAGTAGACCAAGCCCTCAAATACGTAATATCAATGGGTGTTGTGCCTCCAAAAACTAAAATTAAAATAACTAAAAAAACAAAGAGATAATAGATATGAGAACTTTATATTGCGGTCATGTGAATTCATCACATGTCGATCAAGAAATTTATTTATGTGGCTGGGCGCATAGGCGCCGTGATCACGGCGGTGTTATTTTTATTGACTTAAGAGACCGAGAAGGTATTGCTCAAATAGTAATTGATCCAGACACCCCTAGTGCATTTAAAATTGCAGAAGAAATTCGAAGTGAGTACGTGTTAAGAGTTAAGTGTAAAGTTAGAAGAAGACCTGATGGAACTATAAATAAAAATATACCCACGGGTGAAGTTGAAATGCTGGTCTCTGAAATAGAAATTCTTAATGCCTCAAAGACCCCACCTTTTGTCATCGATGATGAAAATATTACTGAAAATATTCGCTTGGAAAATAGATTTATTGATTTGAGGCGAGATCAGATGCAAAAAAACCTTAGGGTAAGATATGAAATTACAAAGAGTGTTAGAAAATCATTGGACGATGATGGATTTTTAGAAATCGAAACCCCTATCCTCACTCGAAGTACCCCAGAGGGTGCTCGAGATTATTTAGTTCCGTCAAGAGTTCATCATGGCGAATTTTTTGCGCTTCCTCAATCACCTCAACTATTCAAACAGCTATTGATGGTTTCTGGTTTTGATAGATATTTTCAGATTGCCAAATGTTTTCGTGATGAAGATTTACGTGCGGATAGACAACCCGAATTTACCCAAATTGATATAGAAGCATCGTTCGTTAAAGAAGATGATGTAAAAAATATAGCAACAAAACTTACACGACAAATTTTTAAGGAAGTATTAGATGTTGAGCTTCCTTTAAAATTTCAAGAAATGCCTTATGATGAAGCCATGAACCGATTTGGTTCTGACAAACCGGATTTAAGGGTAAATCTTGAACTGGTTGATCTCACTGAGGAAATGAAGACAGTCGACTTCAAAGTTTTTTCAACACCCGCAAATTCTGGAAATGGAAGAGTTGCAGCTTTAAAAATTCCATCTGGTTCTGATATTTCCCGTTCAGAAATAGATCAATATACTGAGTTTGTTAAGATTTATGGCGCCAAAGGGTTGGCCTACATAAAAATAAATGACGTGACAAAAATTAATGAAGAGGGATTACAAAGTCCAATTGTAAAAAATATTCATGAACAGGCATTGAAGGCAATCTTGGAAAAGACTGGCGCCCAAAATGGAGACATCATCTTCTTTGGCGCAGATAAAAAGAAAGTGGTTAATGAGGCGTTGGGTGCCTTGAGAGAAAAAATTGGCCACGACAGAAAAATTTTAAATAATGACTCTTGGTCAGTATTGTGGGTAGTAGATTTTCCAATGTTTGAATTTAACGAAGATGAAAAGCGATGGGACGCATTGCATCATCCATTTACCGCACCAAAAGATGGCCATGAAGATCGATTAACTAATGACCCTGGGAACTGTTTATCAAAGGCTTATGATTTAGTGATCAATGGTTGGGAAGTTGGCGGCGGCTCAATACGTATTCATGATCAAGAAACACAAAGCAAAGTTTTTGAGGCGTTAAAAATTTCTGAAGAAGAGGCAAATGAAAAATTTGGTTTTCTACTGGATGCTCTAAAGTTTGGCGCACCACCTCATGGAGGACTAGCATTCGGACTTGATAGAATTACAACACTTCTCGTTGGTGCAGATTCTATTCGAGATGTCATAGCATTTCCAAAAACACAGAGAGCGCAATGCTTACTTACATCAGCTCCAAACACTGTTGATGAGAAGCAACTTCGAGAACTACATATTAAAGTTAGAACACAAAACGTTTCATCTTAAAAATTTAAGGACTGCCATGATTAACGGAATTAATCATTACAACTTAAGATCAGATCCAGAAACAACAGAGGTGCTCAAAAATTTTTATATCGATGTTGTCGGTTTAACACTTGGTTTGAGACCGCCATTTAAAAATGGTGGATACTGGCTTTACGCTAATGAAAAAGATGTTCTGCACTTAAGTTTTTCAAAAAATAATGTTGAGAATAAAAAAAATATTTCATCCACATTTGACCATATGGCATTTACAGCTTCCGATGAGAAAAAATACATAAATCTTCTTGAACAATTAAATATAGAATATAGTTTAAGAGAGGTTCCTGAAATAGGTACAAGGCAGATTTTTTTCAAGGATCCAGCTGGAAACGGCATTGAGCTTATTTTTCCTCAACAAGGTACGGTATCATGATCAACCTTTTTATTGGCTACGATCCACGTGAGGCAATAGCCTTTTATGTTTTCTGTCAAAGCGTTCTTCAAAATACAACGGTTCCAGTTAAAATTAATCCGCTAGCATTAAGCCAGTTAAAAGAATTTAACGAAACCCACCAAGACAGAAGCAATGATTTTATATATTCCCGTTTTTTAACACCTTACTTGAGCAATTTCAAAGGGTGGGCAGTGTTCGCAGATGGCGACATGATTTGCCAGGGAGATTTAAAAGAATTAATAGAAATGGCTGACCCAAGCAAGGCATTGATGGTTGTAAAACATAATTATGAAACGAAAGCATCCAAAAAATACTTGGGTAATGTAAATGAAAATTATCCAAGAAAAAATTGGTCAAGTGTTATCCTTTGGAATTGTGAACATCCAAAACACAAAATTTTGACGCCGACTTTTGTATCCAAACAAACAGGTAAATATTTGCACAGGTTCAGCTGGCTTGAAGATGATGAGATTGGGGAATTGCCGATTGAATGGAATTGGTTAGCCACAGAATATGATAGAAATGAAAAAGCAAAACTCATTCACTTTACCTTAGGGACTCCTTGTTTTAAAGATTACCAGAACTCAGATATGGCTGAAATTTGGTATGATTACTATCAAAACACTCAAAAAGGATTTGATGAATGAAAAGTTACCGAAAAGAGCTTTGGTTTAATGCCCCAGAAAGAATGCATTTTACGAATATTACCTCGGAGATTCGACAGTGCTTAAGCGAAAGCGGAATTTCTGAAGGGCTTGTTTTGGTCAATGCCATGCATATCACCGCTAGTGTTTTTATAAATGATGATGAGCGTGGACTTCACAGTGATTATAAAAAATGGTTGGAAAAANTAGCTCCCCATGAACCGGTCAGTGGTTATCGACATAATGATACCGGTGAAGATAATGCTGATGCGCANATGAAGCGTCAAGTAATGGGTCGTGAGGTTGTGNTAGCGATTACAGAGGGACAGCTTGATTTTGGACCATGGGAACAAATATTTTATGGCGAATTTGATGGCAGAAGAAAAAAAAGNGTACTAGTAAAAATAATTGGTGACTANCCAGCTATNAAGCTCTCAAGCTGTTCNATTAAAAATTTTTGATGACTGATNGTTTCTTTCGCCAAGTCACCCAGCGACAACATCCCTATTACCTTTTTATTTTCCATAACNGGTAAGTGACGGATTCTATTNTCAGTCATGAGTTCAAGACCTTTATCAAATCTATCACTNGCNTCAATAGTAATAATATTTTTTGTCATAATTTCTTCAACAGTTGAAATTTTNGATGATTTGCCTTTTAAGATTATTTCTCTGGCATAGTCGCGCTCAGAGACAATTCCCAATAGTTTGTTTTTATTCATCACAAGCAAGGCACCAATCTTATATTCAGCCATAATGATTAGAGCATCAATTACCGGACGGTCTGGCTCAATACTTAAAATTTCATTATAGGTTTTATCGTTTAAAATTTGTTGAGCTGTTTTCATAAAAAAAATAATACAATTAGATAAGTAAATTAGCATACCAAATTTTAAATAAAATGAAAAATATAAAAAATAGTAATTTTGTACCCGTACTTTCAGTTTTATTGCTGACTATAATATGGGGTTATAACTGGGTGGTAATGAAGCAATCCGTCCAGCTATTGGGGCCATGGGAATTCGGCTTTATTCGAAATTTTTTTGGCGCTATTTTTTTATTTATCGCACTTATATTATTAAAAAAACCTTTAAAGCTAGAGAACCCGATATTTGTTTTTATTATCGGTGCATTTCAAATGGTTGGATTTACAGTTCTTGTTTTAATAGCTTTAGTAAATGGTGGGACCGCAAAAATATCTGTTCTTACCTTTACGATGCCAATTTGGGCGAATATCTTAGCTTATATCTTTTTAAAGGAAAAATTAGCGTTAAGCCAATGGCTTGCTATTTTAATTAGTGCTTTTGGGCTAATGATGATCTTTGACCCCATTCATGTTTTAGCTGATTTTAACAGCATGGCTATAGCTATCCTTTCAGGATTCTTTTGGGCATGTGGGGCGATTTTGTTTAAACGTTATAACTCGAAATACCCCCATTCAGACCTATTAAATTTAACAGCCTGGCAAATGTTGCTCGGCTGTATTCCAATAGTTTTATATATTTT
>JGI26086J50260_1001667_pt1 | contig 12712 bp, 9 predicted proteins | sample SaaInl3SG_22_DNA_FD_50260 | JGI IMG/M metagenome (IMG submission 50260)
GCTGCACCGGCACTTCGAGATGGAAGCACCTTCACCATCGATGCGAAGATAAATAACACGATGCAAGCGATTGGCACCATGCTCGGTAACGAGCTCACAAAACGCTGGGGTGAACAGGGTCTAGAACCAGGATCGCTCGAGCTGAATCTTGTTGGAAGTGCCGGACAATCACTCGGGGCGTTTGTGCCGAGAGGTATGCAACTCAATGTGTCGGGTGACTGCAATGACTATGTCGGCAAAGGCCTTTCCGGAGGAATAATTACAGTGAGGCCGCCGGCAACGGCAGGCTTCCAAGCATCAACCAATGTGATTGCTGGAAACGTCATCGGGTATGGGGCAACATCTGGCGAAATCTATCTAAGCGGTGTCGTGGGTGAACGCTTTATGGTTCGTAACTCCGGAGCAGTTGCAGTGTGCGAAGGAGCGGGTGATCACGCGCTTGAATACATGACCGGTGGACGAGCTGTNATCTTAGGAAAAACCGGCATTAACCTGGCNGCCGGAATGTCCGGTGGAATTGCCTACGTTTATAACTTGTCGGAAGCCAGAGTGAACCGTGAGGCTCTTCAGTTGGGTGAGATTACCCTCGGAAAGCTCGATGGCGCCGAGAAGCTAGAGCTTCGAACGATACTGGAAAAACACGTTTCGCTCACAGACTCTCTCCTCGCAGCAGAAATTTTGCAGGACTTTGAGGCTGCGGTAAACGACTTCGTGAGAGTAATGCCACGAGATTATGCGCGAATCGTTGAGATTCAGAACGATGCGTCTGCTTCCGGTATTGACATTGACGGNGACGAAGTCTGGACCAAAATTCTGGAGGTTACAAATGGCTGACGCTAGAGGATTTATCAAGGTTACCGAACGCGAAACAGCCAAGCGCCGACCCGTTCCAGTGAGGATCAAGGACTGGAAAGAGGTTTACGAGGAACGTAACTCGGAGGTGGTCAAGGAGCAAGCTAGTCGCTGCATGGANTGTGGTATTCCGTTTTGTCACGCGGGCTGCCCCTTGGGAAACCTAATTCCAGAATGGAATGATCTCACGCACCGCGGTAGAAACCGGGAAGCCATCGACCGGCTTCACAGCACNAATAACTTTCCTGAATTCACCGGCCGCCTCTGCCCAGCTCCATGCGAGAGCGCCTGTGTACTTGGCATCAATCAACCNGCTGTGACGATCAAGGAAATTGAAGTTTCGATCATCGACGATGCATTCGATTCAGGATTCGTTGCACCAATCGTTCCTGACCGCCTCACGGGCAAGACTGTTGCAGTTGTCGGCTCTGGACCAGCAGGTTTGGCTGCCGCCCAGCAACTCACGCGAGTTGGCCACACTGTCGCCGTATTTGAAAGAGATGATCGAATCGGGGGCCTACTGAGATACGGCATTCCGGATTTCAAAATGGAAAAGCGGCACATAGACAAGCGCCTGGAGCAGATGGTTGCAGAGGGAACACGCTTCAGGACCGGTGTCAACATAGGTGTCGATATTTCATGGAAAGAACTTCAAACTCGGTACGACGCGGTGCTAGTTGCAACCGGAGCACTCAAGCCCCGTGGTCTTGATGTTCCAGGGGCTGACCTTGCCGGCGTGCACTTTGCAATGGACTTGCTAACCCAAGCAAACAAGGTAGTAGCCGGAGACCTTGTGGACGACCAAATTACAGCCAAGGATAAGCACGTTGTGATTCTCGGTGGCGGGGACACCGGTGCNGACTGCCTAGGAACCGCCACGAGGCAGGGAGCCGCCTCGGTTACGACAATAGCTATCGGGATAAAGCCGCCNGAGCAGCGCGATGAAAAGCACCCGTGGCCCACCACGCCAAACCTGTTCGAGATTGCAAGCGCTCACGAGGAGTTTGGAAACAGAGAGTATCTGCATTCAACGGTTGAGTTTGTGGGCGAGAACGGGGCACTAACTGGAATCAAGGTTGCAGACACGGAGTTTGTCGACGGCAAGCGTCTCCCAAAGGCTGGCACCGAGCGAATCATGAAGGCTGATCTTGTGCTGTTGGCGCTTGGCTTCACGGGCAACGAGTCGGATGAAATCAGTTCGCAGCTTGGTGCCGAGCTGGATAAGGCAACCAACATATCCAGAGACAACGACTATCGAGTAAAAGACTCGATTTTTGTCGCAGGCGACGCTGGCAGAGGTCAAAGCCTGATAGTTTGGGCTATTGCTGAAGGTCGGGCAGCTGCCGCTGCGATAGATAAGCATCTCGAAGGCGAGACACTGCTTCCTTTTCCAGTCAAACCAACTGATAAGCCAATTTCGGTTTATAGCTAACAACAGAAACTAGGTATCTACTTCAAATGAGACGCGCAAAAATAGTCGCTACGTTCGGTCCAGCATTAGGGGACCTCGAGATGACACGTAAGGCCATAGCGGCTGGAGTGAATGTCGCAAGGATGAACTTGAGTCACGGCTCATATGACGTGCACGAGAAGGTTTATGCCAACATCAGGCAGGCAAGCGAAGAGGCGGAGAAGGCGGTCGGGATTCTCGTCGACCTACAGGGTCCGAAGATTCGACTTGGAACTTTTGCAGAGAAGAGTGTTGAGCTAGTTGAAGGAGCGACGTTCAAAATCACCATTGATGACGTCCCGGGTGATGCAACGATGTGCAGCACAACCCACAAGGGTCTGCCGAACGACGTCTCCGTTGGCGACACGCTGCTGATTGACGATGGACGCCTGTCACTTCGCGCGACAGCCGTGGATGCAAAGACAGTCACCACAGAGGTTGTAATTGGTGGTCCAGTTTCAAACAACAAGGGCATCAATCTGCCAGGCGTTGCGGTGGACGTGCCGGCGCTTAGCGAAAAAGACGAGGACGACCTCAGGTGGGCCCTAAAACTAGGTGCGGACATGATTGCACTCAGTTTCGTTAGAAACGCCAAGGACATCATCAGGGTTCACGAAATTATGCGTGAGGAAAGCCGATTCGTACCGGTCATTGCCAAGATTGAAAAACCCCAGGCTGTAGCGGCACTGGAAGAAATTATTGACGCCTTTGACGGTGTAATGGTGGCCAGGGGAGACCTCGGAGTAGAGCTTCCGCTTGAGCAGGTTCCAATCGTCCAAAAGCGTGCCGTTGAGCTTGCACGCCGGTGGGCAAAGCCTGTCATAGTCGCCACTCAGATGCTGGAGAGCATGATTTCAGCATCCAGGCCAACCAGAGCCGAAACCTCTGACGTGGCCAACGCTGTACTGGATGGCGCCGATGCTCTGATGCTTTCTGGTGAGACCTCGGTTGGAGAGTTTCCTATCGAGACAATCGAAACCATGGCGAAAATCATTGAGTCCACAGAGGAAAATGGATTAGAGCGCATTCCTGATCTGGGAACACAGCCGCACACGCACTCCGGAGCAGTCGTAAAGTCCGCGCTCCAAATTGCAGAGCTGCTTGGTTCAAAATNCGTTTGCGTCTTCACCGAGTCTGGTGACACATTGCTGCGGGTNTCACGCTTGCGCTCACGAGTGCCGGTTCTCGCATTCACTCCCAATGATGAGATTCGCAGAAGACTCTCGTTAATCTGGGGGGCAACCACCTTCTTAGCGGCAGAGGCCACCCACACCGATCAGATGATCAAACAGGTCGATGAAATCGTTTTAGAAAGCGGCAAATGTCGCGTGGGGGATGAAGTAGTCGTAGTAGCAGGGTCCCCCCCGGGAATCCCTGGCTCAACAAATTCGCTGCGTGTTCACAGGGTCGGAGACGCTGTCAACGAAACCGTCCCCGGTTACGCCAGCTAATCGAGACANCTTAAGNAGAAAAAGAGCGGTGAACATCACCGCTCTTTTTCCTTTTTGTGCCGGAAGTGGGATTCGAACCCACACGCCCAAAGGACAAAGCATTTTGAGTGCTTCGCGTCTACCGTTCCGCCATTCCGGCAAGCGCTCCAACTCTATCGGATTAGGCCCGTCAGGTTCGCACTAAGGTATTAATCATGGAAGAAGCACTGACAGTAGTTGTCGCCGAGGACGAAGGTCTGATTCGGATGGATGTTGTTGCCACGCTTCAAGAAGCGGGCTACGAAGTAGTTGGCGAAGCAGCCGATGGCGAAGAGGCTGTGCGCCTTGCGCAAGAACTTACTCCCGACTTTATGGTGATGGACATCAAGATGCCCAAGCTTGATGGTATTTCAGCAGCAGAGAAGATTGCCGAGCTGAAGATTCCTGTTGTCCTCCTAACCGCTTTTTCGCAGGCCGACCTTGTTAAGCGGGCAGCGGACGCGGGAGCTATGGCNTATGTAACTAAGCCATTCAAGCCCACTGATTTGTTACCGGCGATTCAGATCGCACTTTCCAGGCACGAGGAGATTGCTTCCCTCGAGGCTGAAATTGCCGACATCAATGAACGGTTAGAAACCAGAAAACTCATGGATCGAGCCAANGGCCTTCTTCAAAGTCGCATGAAACTAACGGAACCAGAAGCGTTTAGGTGGATTCAAAAAGCCTCAATGGACCGCAGGCTAACCATGGCGCAGGTTGCAAAGACTGTTTTAGAGCAGCTGGAGGACAAGAAGCCGCCATCTGCTTAGCGAGCACGTAGCTACTGCTTAGGCCTCAGNAAATTAGTGATGCGAACTGTGGAGAGCANAGAACCAGCTTCATCGTGAACCTTGATCTCATGGCTCGTCAGAGACCTACCAAGTTTGATCGCCTTGCAGGTGGCGGTAACGACGCCTTCTGTAGCCGACTTGTGGTGGGTCGCATTTATTTCGATTCCGACCGCGTACCCCCAAGGGTGAGCGTGCACATTCGCAGCAAAGCTNCCGAGNGACTCGCCAAGGACAACATAGGCGCCGCCATGCACCACTCCAAGCGGTTGGGTATTACCAGAGACCGGCATAGTCGCAACAGCGCTTTCTGCACTGAGTTCGATCAATTCGATGCCCATTTTCGTGGCTAGGTCGCCAAGCCCTCTGCTCTGCATAATCTCCAAAGCGTGCTCTGATTTTGCAACATTCTCATTGGTCACGGGCTACCGTCCTGTTCAAAGTAGGCTAAGCGCATGAGCGCCAAAGAAAAGCCTACTCTGCTGTTGATAGACGGCCACTCGTTAGCCTTTCGGGCTTTCTACGCTCTCAATGCAGAGAACTTCAAGAATGCCCAGGGGCAGCACACTAACGCCGTGCACGGCTTTATCTCGATGATGCTGAACATCTTGGAGAAAGAACGCCCGACGCACATGTGCGTCGCTTTCGATGTGTCCAGGCACAGCTTTAGAACCGAGGANCTTCCCGAATACAAGGGCACGCGCGGCGAAACGCCAGAGGAGTTCATNGGTCAAACTGAGCTNTTGGTTCAGGCCCTCAGCGCGATGAACATTACGAGTGTTTCACGAGAAAACTTTGAGGCCGACGACCTGATCGCGTCACTCGCACATCTTGGTGAGCAAGCCGGCATGAAAGTTCTGGTGGTTTCAGGCGACAGGGACACTTTCCAGCTGATCAGGCCTGACACAACCGTGCTGTATCCGGTAAAAGGAGTCATGAACCTCGCCCGAATGGACGATGCGGCAGTTCTAGAGAAATACGGAATCCATGCATTCAGTACCCAGAGCTAGCAGCCCTGGTGGGCGAAACCTCAGACAACCTCATAGGTGTACCGGGAGTCGGCCCCAAAACAGCCGCTAAGTGGATTCAGCAGTTTGGTTCACTGGACGAAATTCTGAAACGTGCTGATGAAATACCGGGCAAAGTAGGCGAGAGCCTTCGAGAGAACGCACACTTGGCGGTCAGGAACCGAAGGCTAAACCATCTGCTGACAGATCTGACCTTTGACTTTGAAGTAACTGACCTCGAGATGATGCCAGTAAATGAAGAAGCCTTGACAGAAATATTCGCCTTGCTTTCTTTCAGAACCCTGCTGACAAGAGTCCTGAAGCTTAGAGGAACGAACGGCACGCAACACGCCATTTCAACCGCTACCACGGTGCCCGAGCAAACTACTGAACCGAGATTGTCTCCGGAACCTGCTTCATCTGCTTCCGCAGCCGTTGTGGCTGGCTTGCCATCCAGTCCCATTGCAGGATCGGTCGCTTCGGTGGCTGATATTGAAAAAATGATATCTACCGGAGATTGCTTCATCCACTTCGAAATGGCAGATGGGAAGCTGATTGGGCTGGGTGCAGCAAATCTAAGTCAGCGCTCGAATTGGGACGGCCAAGACTTGCCAGCTCTTGAGAAACTACTGACCGAGGGCGGCTTCGGTGGTTGGGACACAAAGGACCAACGCAAACGCCTCCACGCAGCCGGTATTTCTCCCAAGACGATAACCGAAGACTCTCTGCTGGCCAGCTACCTAGTCGATCCGCTCTCGAAGGATCTGTCACCTGATTCAGTCATTAGGCAGCACGCCGGAATTGACATCACAAGACAGGACCCGAATGAACTGTTGAGCGAATCTGACCCGAGCCTCGATGCCTGGGTTTACGCAGTGGTGTCTGCGGTCCTGCTGCCAAACCTTGAGGACAACGGCCAACTTGGTGTTTACCGAGACATTGAACTACCTGCAAGCGAAGCTCTCAGTCGTATGGAAATTGAAGGTATTGCGATTGACAACGAAACGCTGTCCGCGCAGTTTGATGAGCTCACCCTAGAGGTCGAGGAAATCGCGAAGCAAGCGTTCGAAATAATCGGGCACGAAGTGAACTTGGCCAGCCCAAAGCAGCTGCAGGTTGTCTTGTTTGAGGAACTTGGAATGCAAGGGACCAAGTCACTAAAGACCGGCTACTCAACCAATGCTGAGGCCCTGACAACCCTGTTCGAACAAAACCAACACCCTTTCCTTGAACGGCTCTTGGCACACAGGGACACCACGAAGTTGCGGCAAATGACCGAAACCTTGCTGAAGGCAGTTCAAGAAGATGGACGAATACACACGACCTATTCGCAGGTTGGCACTTCAACAGGCCGGCTAAGCAGCGAGAACCCCAACCTGCAAAACATCCCAATCAAAACAGCTCGGGGTCAAAGACTAAGAAGTGCATTCGTTGCCGGGGCTGGATTCGAAACACTGCTCACCGCTGACTACTCTCAAATCGAAATGCGGATCATGGCCCATCTATCGGAAGACCATGGCTTGATTGAAGCGTTCAACCGCGGAGAGGATCTTCATAACTACGTGGGCGCTCGAATTTACTCTGTGGAGCCCACAGCGGTTGATTCAACAATGCGCTCGCGCGTGAAGGCAATGAGCTATGGACTCGTGTATGGACTGAGCGAGTTCGGGCTCGCAAGGCAGCTTCGGATCCCCGGTTCAGAGGCCAAACAGCTGATGAAGGACTATTTCGAGAGATTCGGGGGAGTCAAGCAGTACCTGGACACGGTCGTGCAGCGGGCGAAAGCCCTCGGTTACACAACCACTGTTTATGGTCGGAGGCGGCCATTTCCAGATCTGAATTCGAAGATATTCCAAGTGCGAGAAAATGCACGGCGTGCGGCCCTAAACGCCCCGATTCAAGGAACTGCCGCTGATGTCATGAAATTGGCAATGATTGCAGTAGACAAAGCAATGACGTCGAATGGGCTTTCCTCAAAGATGCTGTTGCAGGTCCACGACGAATTGGTTTTTGCAGTGGCCCCAGGAGAGCTTGAAAAACTTCAGGAACTCGTTGTCTCGGCTATGGAGAATGTAGCGACCTTGAGTGTCCCACTTGAGGTTCAGATCGGCATGGGAGCGAACTGGGAGCTAGCGGGTCACTAGAAAAGCCGCTAAGCTTTGCTCGGTGCCCTAGGGCACTCTAAACCGTCCGTTTGTCGGGCCAAAAACAACACTGGTTTTAACCAGATTTTGGCGTGACCCGAGTATAAAAAAGTGAAGTACGAAACAATATGGCATCTAAAGCGACCGCAAAACCAAAGCAGGTAGCAGTAAACGACATTGGCTCAGAAGCAGATTTTCTAGCAGCAGTCGAAGCAACACTCAAATTTTTCAACGACGGAGACCTCATCTCCGGAACAGTGGTCAAAATTGACCGCGATGAAGTTCTCCTCGATGTCGGATACAAGACCGAGGGCGTTATCCCATCTCGTGAACTCTCAATCCGCCAGGATGCAGATCCAAACGACGTAGTCAAGGTCGGCGATGCAATCGAGGCATTGGTCCTTCAGAAAGAAGACAAAGAGGGTCGCCTTATNCTTTCCAAGAAGCGTGCTCAGTACGAGCGTGCTTGGGGCGATGTCGAGCGAATCAAAGAGGCTGATGGCATTGTCACAGGAACCGTTATCGAGGTTGTCAAGGGTGGTGTCATTGTTGACATTGGTCTTCGTGGCTTCCTTCCTGCTTCACTGATCGAGTTGCGTCGAGTTCGTGACCTAGGNCCATACCTTGGCACCGAGGTTGAGGCCAAGATTCTTGAGCTAGACAAAAACCGCAACAACGTGGTTCTTTCCCGCCGTGCACTGCTTGAGCAGAGCCAGAGCGAGAACCGCTCNACATTCTTGAACGACCTGGTCAAGGGTCAGGTCCGNACCGGAGTTGTTTCCTCNATCGTTAACTTCGGAGCGTTCATCGACCTTGGTGGCGTGGACGGACTAGTTCACGTTTCCGAACTGAGCTGGAAGCACATTGAGCACGCCAGCGAGGTTGTAGAGGTTGGCCAGGAAGTAACCGTTGAGGTTCTTGAGGTTGATTCTGATAGGGAGCGCGTCTCGCTGTCCTTGAAGGCAACCCAGGAAGACCCATGGCAGCTATTCGCTAGGACTCACGCAATCGGACAGTACATCCCAGGCAAGGTAACCAAGATTGTGCCATTTGGCGCCTTTGTTCGCGTTGCGGACGGCATCGAGGGTCTGGTCCACATCTCAGAGCTATCCGCTAAGCACGTCGAGCACGCTGACCAGGTTGTAACTGTCAACCAGGAAGTGTTCGTCAAGCTAATCGACATTGACCTAGAGCGTCGCAGAATCTCGCTTTCACTGAAGCAGGCACTGGAAGAAGTTGAGGCCACAGGCACCGACTTCAACCCTGTCCTATACGGCATGAGCGCCGATTACGACGAAAAGGGTCAGTACCGTTACCCAGAGGGCTTCGACCCAGCCACCAGCGAGTGGAAAGACGGATACGAGGAAGCTCGTACAAAGTGGGAGGCAGAATACGCCGAGGCTCACGCTCGTTGGGAGCTGCACAAGGTTCAGGCCAAAGCCGCTTTCGAGCACTTGGCAACCATCCCAGAGGCCGCCCCAGCTAAGGAAGCTAGCGCTTCCAGCGGTAAGGCAGACGACCAAGGAACCCTTGCTGACGACGAGTCGCTGGCCGCTCTGAGGGACAAGCTAACCGAAGACAAGTAACTAAATAGCTTCNAATNAAGCCGGGACNCNATTTGNGTCCCGGCTTTAGCTTTATCCTAGGAACATGCTTATTGCNCTAACAGGTGGGATTGGCTCCGGTAAAACCACCGTTGCCAAGCACTGGGTGGCACTCGGGGCCACCGAAGTGGACGCCGATGTCCTAGCTCGCCAAGTAGTCGAGCCGGGATCAGCAGGTCTAAGCCAGGTCATAGANGCTTTTGGTCAAAGTGTCATCTCTCCAGAAGGGTCACTCGACCGCAAAAAACTGGGTGAGCTTATTTTTGAATCACCCGAAAAGCGGCTCCAGTTGGAGGCGATACTGCACCCTCTTATTCAACGAGAAGCTCAGGCGTTGATCGCTAAAGTAACGGGCCCCGTGGTCTACACGATTCCGCTATTTGTTGAGACGACGTCTCCACTTAGATTTGACCACGTGGTGACCGTGAGTGCTCCGGAGCAAGTTCGAGTCGAGAGGCTTGTGAAAGAGCGAGGCATGACAGCTGAAGAGGCTAAGGCTCGAATCGCATCTCAGGCAAGCGACCAAGATCGGGAAGCGGCAGCAGACCGGGTTATTGATTCAGATTGCACCCTTGAGGAACTAGAGAACAGAGCAAGAACAGTTTTTGAGGCGATAGTGAATGGGCAGGCAGATTGAGCGACGAATCTAGGCCCTTCAAGGTCGTCAGCGACTACTCTCCCGCGGGAGACCAACCAACTGCAATTGCCGAACTGGAAAGCCGCATCCGCGCAGGAGAGCGAGACGTCGTTCTTCTTGGAGCCACCGGTACTGGAAAATCAGCCACCACTGCTTGGCTTGTAGAGAAATTGCAACGGCCAACCCTGGTCATTGCTCACAACAAAACGCTCGCCGCTCAATTAGCCAGCGAATTGCGGGAAATGTTTCCAGAAAACGCCGTCGAATACTTTGTGAGCTATTACGACTACTACCAACCTGAGGCTTATGTGCCACAAACCGATACTTTTATCGAGAAGGACTCTTCTATCAACGAAGAGGTCGAAAGACTTCGTTACTCCGCAACGATGTCGTTGCTTTCCAGGAGAGACGTCATAGTTGTGGCAACCGTGTCATGCATATACGGACTGGGGGCTCCAAAGGAATATCTGGCTCAGTCGTTGCCACTGTCAGTGGGTCAANAAATTGATAGAGACGAACTTATTCGTGCGCTGGTTGGTATTCAATACAGCCGCAACGACATCGAGTTCACCAGAGGAAACTTTCGGGTGAAGGGTGACACCTTGGAGGTTATCGCGGTCTATGACGAAGAAGCCACCCGAATCGAGTTTTTTGGGGATGAAATCGAGAAGATCTATCGCATTCACCCGCTGACTGGCGAGGTGCTGATGGAGCGCGATACCGTTGCGATCTATCCGGCCTCCTATTACGTCGCTCCCGCCGAACGCATGGGTAAAGCCATTGAGGACATTGAGAACGAGCTAGAACAGCGCTACAGAGANCTTGATTCTCAAGGCAAACTTTTAGAGGCGCAGCGCATCAAGATGCGCACCACATTTGATTTAGAAATGATTCGTGAACTCGGTTTTTGCTCCGGTATCGAAAACTATTCAAAGCACATCGANCAACGTGAGGCAGGNGAGCCTCCCTCTTGTCTACTTGACTATTTTCCGGAGGACTTCCTCACCGTAATCGACGAGTCGCATGTCACGGTTTCTCAAATTGGNGCAATGTACCTGGGTGACTCGTCAAGAAAGCGAACCCTTGTAGAGCATGGGTTTAGGTTGCCCTCGGCGCTGGATAATAGGCCTCTCAGGTTCGAGGAGTTTCTGCAACGCACCGGCCAGACCGTGTATCTCTCGGCAACACCCGCCAAATACGAACTAGACCTCGCAGACGGTGTTGTGGAGCAGATTATTCGACCAACTGGGCTTGTTGACCCACAGATCGTCGTGAAGCCCGCCAAGGGCCAAATCGATGATCTTCTCGAGGAGATCAGGGTCAGAACTGAAAAGAACGAACGCGTTCTAGTCACGACCCTCACCAAGCGCCTCGCCGAAGAGGTGACCGATTACTTCACTGAGATGGGCCTGAGGGTCCGATACCTACACTCCGATGTTGACACTTTGCGAAGGGTTGAGCTGCTGAGGGAGCTTAGGCAAGGCACCTACGATGTCTTAGTCGGTATCAACCTGTTGCGAGAAGGACTTGACCTCCCTGAAGTATCACTGGTGGCCATTCTTGATGCTGACAAGGAAGGCTTCCTGCGCTCCGCGACTTCACTGATTCAGACCATTGGCCGTGCTGCCAGAAATGTAAACGGTGAGGTTCACATGTATGCGGATGTCATGACCAAGTCGATGACCAAGGCAATCGATGAAACAAACAGGCGCCGTGACAAGCAGATTGCCTACAACAAAGAAATGGGCGTGGACCCTCAGCCCCTTCGGAAAAAGATTGCCGACATCACCGATGCGTTGCAGCGAGAGGAAATCGATACCGAGCAGCTGTTGGCGCAAATCACCACGGGTCAAGGTGCGAAGACCAAGAGAAGCAGCCCAGCCTTCGGGGCAAAAGGCATGCAGGAAATTATGACGCTCATTGTTGATCTCGATGCTCAAATGAAGTTGGCAGCCAGTGAGTTGAAGTTTGAATTGGCCGGAAGAATACGCGATGAAATATTCGAACTAAAAAAGGAGCTGCGTGCCTTTGAGCAAGCTGGTCACGCCTAAACTTCAACAATGACAATCCAGCAGCCAAAGGGCGCAAAGCTCGCCATCAAAGGCGCCCGAGTTCATAACCTAAAGAATCTCGACCTTGAACTACCGCGCGACGCCATGATTGTCTTTACTGGACTCAGCGGTTCGGGAAAGTCTTCCCTTGCGTTCGACACGATTTTTGCTGAAGGNCAACGCCGCTACGTTGAGTCACTTAGTGCCTACGCCCGCCAATTTTTGGGGCAGGTCGATAGACCGGATGTTGATTTTATTGAAGGCCTTAGCCCCGCAGTATCTATAGACCAAAAGTCCACAAACCGGAACCCGAGATCAACCGTTGGAACTATTACTGAAATCCATGATTACCTCAGACTGCTCTGGGCAAGAATTGGAATTCCCCATTGCGCAACTTGCGGGGAAGTGATTTCTAAACAGACCCCGCAGGCAATCGTGGACCAGTTGTTGGCACTGAAGGAAGGAACCCGTTTTCAACTTCTCTCCCCGGTTGTCGTGCAGAAAAAGGGCGAATTTCAGGACCTCTTTAGCTCACTTCAGGCTCAGGGTTTTGCCCGTGCTGTAGTTGACGGCGAACAGGTTGTTCTCAGTGAGGCGAAACCACTCAAGAAAAGCTTCAAGCATGACATCTCGGTCGTAGTTGACCGCCTGGTAGTAAAGCCAGAAGCGCTGTCTAGGATCACCGATTCAGTGGAGACCGCACTGAAGCT
>JGI26086J50260_1001670_pt1 | contig 12693 bp, 15 predicted proteins | sample SaaInl3SG_22_DNA_FD_50260 | JGI IMG/M metagenome (IMG submission 50260)
GAGATGCTCAATCAATGGCGGCAGGAGCAGAAAACCACTCTGGAAGCCATAGAAAAACTGGCGACGGCACAGGCGAGCCTGATTGCCGAAATCGAACGGCTACGCAGCCAGCAACGCCGCTCACGCTTAGGGCTCGGTGTGTTGCTGCTGCTCTCGCTTTTCTTGACGGCATGGGTCTTAAGACACAGCGCCCTAGCTTAGTACGCTCCATACACCCGTAACACTATGGGTGTTATTAGAAGTCCTCGCCCGAGTACGCCAGGCTCTCGAAACGGGTCAGATGGTTTAAGAACGCCAAACGGACCGTTCCCGTCGGGCCATTACGCTGCTTGCCAATGATGATCTCAGCCACACCCGGATCTTTTGTTTCCTTGTTGTAGTACTCATCGCGGTAAATAAACATAATGATGTCCGCGTCCTGCTCGATTGCACCCGACTCACGCAGGTCACTCATCATGGGGCGCTTATCCGTTCGTTGCTCAACACTTCGGTTGAGCTGAGACAAGGCAATCACCGGACACTGCAATTCTTTAGCCAGCATTTTTAAGCCACGCGAAATCTCACCCAACTCGGTTGCACGGTTTTCACCCTCAGACTTGGAGCCAGACATCAGTTGCAGATAGTCCACCACAATTAGACCTAACTTGCCACAGCTGCGTGCCAGACGGCGCGCGTTCGCACGCAGCTCGCTGGGCGTTAGCCCTGCGGTTTCATCAATGTGCAAGGACACCGTGCGCAAGCGCTCAATCGCCTCCGTTAGACGCGGCCACTCCTCATCGGTGAGTTTGCCCGTGCGCAAGTGTCCTTGATGGATACGCCCAATCGAGCCAACAATACGCACGGCCAGCTGTGATGCCCCCATTTCCATGGAAAAAACAGCGACTGGGAGGCCCTCGTTCAAAGCCACGTGCTCCGCAATGTTGACGGCAAAGGCCGTCTTACCCATGGATGGCCTGGCGGCCAACACCACCAAGTCACCCGCTTGCAGACCCGACGTCATGCGATCGAGATCAATAAAGCCCGTCGGTACCCCCGTAATGTCGTTGGGGTTATCGGCCATCTCTTGCACGCGGTCCAGCAGATCGACCACCAACTTATCCATCCCTTGGAAGCCTTGCTTCATACGGGAACCCTCTTCCCCAATTTGGAAGATTTTTTGCTCTGCTTGGTCTAGTACCTGCGCAACGGTTTTGCCTTGCGGATTGAATGCATTGGTGGCGATATCATCGCTGGCGGCGACCAGTTTCCGCAGCACACCGCGCTCCCGCACAATCTCTGCATACCGTCGAATATTCGCCGCACTTGGCACATATTGCGCCAAGCTGTTCAGGTACGTCAGTCCCCCGACGTCCCCACCCTTGCCCTGACCTTCCAGATGCTCGTACACCGTGATCACGTCAGCAGGCTTGCCGTATTGGTGAGCTTATCGATCGCAGCGAAAATAAGACGGTGCTCATAACGATAAAAATCACCGTCATGCAGCAAGTCAGCAACCCGGTCCCAAGCGCTGTTATCCAGCAGTAGGCCGCCTAAAACGCTAGACTCCGCCTCTAAGGAGTGCGGCGGTACACGCAACTGAGCAACCTGTCTGTCATGTGCGACAAAGTGGTCGTCCTCAGGTGCGCTATGTTCCATAGGGAAGTGGTCGTCAAAATCCATGGCGTGATGCTATCGAAAACGGTAAGTCATGGGTAGATGGTACTTGGGTATCGGCGAAACGCTGTGGATAACCCTGTGCACAACTAGGCTGGTTATCGGTGCAATCCTTGGGGAAATCGGTGGAGCGTTATACGACCGCCACCGCAAGCATGCAGGAGGCGCAACCAGGCCGTTCTTATGGGGTCCACGGCGGCGACACCAACGACAAAGCCGCCCGAGGGCGGCTTTGCTAGGGTGCGCTAGGCGCGCACCAAACCTGAGGCGTNAAGCACCAACCGCTATTAAGCGGCTTCGCCGTCAACCTTCACAGACAGCTCGATGTTCACGTCAGTGTGCAGTGACACAGATACCGTGTACTCACCAACGGCCTTTAAAGGACCGTTAGGCATACGCACCTGAGCTTTGCTGACCTCGAAGCCTTGCTTCACCAGTTGCGCNGCAATNTCTTGGTTGGTGATTGAGCCGAATAAACGACCATCCACACCCGCCTTTTGAGACAACGTGACCACCAAACCGCCGATTTTTTCACCAACCGCTTGGGAAGCAGCCAGCTTCTCAGCCGCTGCTTTTTCCAATTCAGCGCGACGCGCCTCAAACTCGGCCACAGCGGTGGCGGTGGCACGACGTGCACGACCACTTGGGATCAAGTAATTGCGNGCGTAGCCATCTTTAACTTTAACCACATCGCCCAAAGCGCCGAGGTTCACGATTTTTTCCAACAGAATAATTTGCATGACTCAGGACTCCTTAGACGCGATGCTGGTCGGTGTAGGGCATCAAAGCCAAAAAGCGCGCACGCTTGATAGCCGTGGTGACCTGACGCTGATAAATAGCGCGCGTGCCGGTTAAGCGCGCGGGGATGATTTTGCCGTTTTCAGCAATGAAATCACGCAACGTATCGGTGTCTTTGTAGTCCACCTCTTCAACACCAGCAACGGTGAAACGGCAGAAACGCTTGCGCTTGAACAGCAGTGATTGTGTNTTGCGCTTNCGCTTTGGATCAAATTTTTTACGGGGTGCAGCCATGATGAGCTTTCCTTGTTTTAGATATGCAGACTAAGTGTGCAGTTCTTGAATATGAAATACGACGCCTTTTCCGTTTCGCGATGTATTTAAAAAGCCTCGGAAGTGAAACATCACTTTCAAGTCTTGTCTGGCTAAGGTCTGGGCAATTGCACCAAACGCTACGGCTTTCATTCGCAACTGAACCACTCTTTCCGAACCAGCTTCCTGCGTCTTCGATTCATGTACTAGCCATAAATCAAGGATGGGTAAACCGGCGGGGTTGTATCTCAGTGCGTTTAGCTCTTCCAGACTCGCGTGCAAGTCAAATTGATTGACCGACGCTAACATCGCATCAGCGGACACTTAGGCGGCGGTCTCCTGCTGTTGGCTCTTACGAGCCTCTTCGCGCTCAACCGACTTCATCATCGCTGAAGGCGTTGTTTCAGCCTTCTTTTTGAGGATGGTCATGTGGCGCAACACAGCATCGTTAAATCTGAACGCATGCTCCAACTCGGCGACCACGGCTTGGTCGGCCTCGATGTTCAAGCAAACGTAGTGTGCCTTGCTCAGCTTGTTGATCTGGTAAGCCAGCTGACGGCGGCCCCAGTCTTCTTCACGGTGGATTTTTCCGCCCGCTGCAGTGATCGAGCCTTTGTAGCGTTCCAGCATGGCTGGAACTTGCTCGCTTTGGTCCGGATGAACCAACATAACGATTTCGTAATGACGCATCTTTTCTCCTTTTGGATTGAAACAACCACCCCTGAGCGTCAACACAGGGTGTGGCAAGGTTAGCCCGCAATTATAGCCCGATTTAGCCCTTGGGGGGAAAGGGCTATGGCCGGGCCTCAGGTGTCCTGTCGCGGGTACCGCAGCGACTCCACCATTCTTTGAACGGCTACGGGCGGCGGTGGGGTCATCAAACTAGCCAAAATGAGCACGGCGCATCCCACGGGTACACCGAATACACCCGCAGAGATAGGCTCGATACCCCACCAAAGCTCTACTGGGCCAGTCAAGTTGAAGACCCCACGCAGCCACGGCTGAGTCGTTGCCATGTAATAGATCGTCACACCTAAGCCGCTCAACATGCCCAGAATAGCGCCTGCGGCGTTAGCCCGTTTCCAGAAAATACCGAGCGTCAATGCAGGAAACAGCATGGAAGCGGCCAAAGAGAACGCCGCNGACACCAAAAACAAAATATCAGCGGGCTTTTGCGCGGCCACATACGCGGCGGCCAACGCAACGACCAACAGCAACATTTTGGAAATCGTGACGCGCCTGGCGGTCGACGCCTTGGGGTCGATCAAGGTGTAATAAACGTCGTGACTCAGCGCGTTAGCCATGGTTAACAACAAGCCATCCGCGGTTGACAAGGCGGCGGCCAAGCCACCCGCGGCGATCAGGCCCGAAATCACATACGGTAAGCCCGCAATCTCAGCACTTGCCAACACAATGATGTCCGACCCAATGCTCAACTCATTGAGTTGCACAAGACCGTCTTGATTGACGTCTTTGACCGACAGCAAGCTGGCGTCGACCTTGCTCCACGCCGCCACCCAATTCGGCAAGTCACTGAACGAAGAGCCGACCAAGTTATTGAAAATTTCATACTTGACCATCACCGCCAGAGCCGGCGCACTCAGGTACAGCAACATGATAAAACCCAAGGACCAACCGACCGATTGCCGCGCGGCCCGCACGCTGGGAGTCGTGTAGTAGCGCGCCAAGACATGCGGCAAGGCGGCGGTACCGAACACCAAACAAAAGACCAACGCCATGAAGTTCAGGCGAGAGGTCTCAAAACTTGCGCGACTGGATGCATCGCCATCCGGATCCCCCTCAAACGGCTCTGCGTGCCGCGGCATGCCATTGAGAGGCTGTGCCTTTTGGCGGGCAACCACCAAGGCCTCGCGCCATCGCTGTTCCGCATCCTCAACATTGCGCGGCGTATTCGCCAAGGCGCGTTCCGACAGAATTTGCACATTTATTTCTGCACCCTCGGCGCGCTGCCGTGCCACCAACGCCTCTGCCGCTTGACGCTGCAGGCGTAACGCCTTTTCGGGCTCTGCCAACTTGCCCTCTAGGTCTAGCACTTGCTGACGAAAGATGGCCTGTACCGACTGCTCTCCCGCATCGGCGATTAGCACCTGTTCACGCGCTCCCACGGCCGCCAGCTGATACCGGTAGCTCACCTGGGGCACCGGGTTGCCGGTTTGCTGCACGGACAGCCAAACGACCGGAACGACGAACGCAATGATTAAGACGATATATTGCGCGACCTGTGTCCAAGTAACCGCGCGCATGCCCCCCAAAAAGGAACACACCAAAATGCCACCAAGCCCAAGAAAAACACCGAGCTCAAATGCCACGCCCACCAAGCGCGATGCGATCAGACCGACGCCATAAATCTGCGCAACCACGTAGGTGAATGACACTAAGATAACCCCGAAAACGCCTAGCAAGCGCGGTGCAAACGTACCGTATCGCGCACCCAAAAAGTCAGGAATAGTGAAACGCGCAAATTTCCGCAGGTACGGCGCCAGCAACAGGGCGACCAAGCAGTAACCGCCGGTCCAGCCAAGAATGAAGGCCATCCCCGCGTAACCCGTCAGGTAGAGGGTGCCCGATAGTCCAATGAAGCTGGCAGCGGACATCCAATCTGCTCCGGTCGCCATCCCGTTGTATGCCGGCGGTACGCTGCGGTCAGCAACGTAATAGGCATTGGCATCTGTGGTGCGGCACAGCACCCCAATGGTGGCGTAGACCCCGATGGTTGTGACCAGGAAAATAAAGCCAATCCACTCCCGCGACAAACCCCACAGCTCGCCCAACCACAGCAGCGCCACCAAGCCAATAAACGCCATCGTGTACATCACGTACAAGCGGTTGAGTCGGCGCAACCACGGCAAGCTAGACGCACTTGCGCTCAAGGCTCGCCCTCCTCTAGGCCATAGAGACCATCCAAGCGGTGCGCTAACCACGCATATGCGACCGTAATGAACAGGTATACGAAGAGACTACCCTGAGCAGCCATCCAGTAGCTGAAAGGCCATCCAAAAAAAGTAAATGCCAAGTCACGTGCGTAGTAGGTCGTGACGAAGGTCACGACCATCCATAGCAACAGCAGCCAGCCGGTTAGGCGCTTGATACGCCGCCAGTGCGCACGCTTGCGCTCGCGCAAGGCCTCCATGGCCCGCTCGGCCTGCCTTTCGAACGGCTCCACCGGTGTGGGCGTCACCCCTCCCAACGCGTCCGAGGGAGCGGGCGCATCGCGTTGCCCGATCACGCGGCTTGCTTGCGTTTCCGACCCGCATGTCGCCTCTGTCATGACGCCGTCAGTGAACCCGCTCAGCAACGGCGCTCTAAGAGCGGCCGCTCGCCAAGCGCTTCCACGTTTGGACAACCGTATCCGGATTTAGCGAAATAGAGCTGATGCCCTCGTCCACCAACCACTGTGCAAAATCAGGGTGGTCGCTAGGGCCTTGACCGCAGATACCCACGTACTTTCCTTGCGCCTTGCACGCCTGAATGGCGCGCACCAGCAAGGCCTTTACAGCGGGATCACGCTCATCAAAATCTGCCGCCAACAACGCCAACCCGGAATCACGATCCAAGCCAAGCGTCAACTGTGTCAGGTCATTGGAACCAATGGAGAAGCCATCGAAATACTGCAAAAAGTCTTCCGCCAAAATGGCGTTGCTTGGGACCTCACACATCATGACGATCTTCAGATCATTTTCGCCCCGCTTCAACCCTTTACCTGCAAGCAACTCGGTCACTGCTTTGGCTTGCCCGACGGTGCGAACGAACGGGACCATGATTTGCACATTGGTCAATCCCATCTCATCACGCACCCGCTTCAAGGCATCACACTCCATCGCAAACGCCGCGCCAAAGTCTGCGCTGATATAGCGAGAAGCGCCACGGAATCCGAGCATGGGGTTTTCCTCATCCGGCTCATAGCGTGATCCACCAATGAGTTTGCGATACTCGTTGGACTTGAAGTCAGATAAACGCACAATCACCGGCTTAGGCCAATACGCGGCAGCAATGGTGGCCACGCCCTCGGCCACCTTGTCAACATAAAACGCGGTTGGCGAGGCGTGTCCACGGGCGACCGACTCAACGGCCTTCTTCAAATCAGCATCAATGTGCGGATAGTCCAAAATGGCCTTGGGGTGCACGCCGATGTTGTTGTTGATAATGAACTCCAAGCGCGCCAAACCGACGCCTTCGTTAGGCAATTGGCAGAAATCAAAAGCCAGCTGCGGATTGCCAACGTTCATCATGATCTTCACATCCAACGCAGGCATCTCGCCACGCTGCACCTCGGACACCTCGGTTTCCAACAGCCCTCATAGACGTTCCCGGTGTCGCCTTCAGCGCAACTCACCGTGACCAAGCTCCCCTCGGTCAGCGTTTCCGTCGCATCACCGCAACCAACCACCGCGGGGATACCCAGCTCACGAGCAATGATCGCCGCGTGGCAAGTCCGGCCACCTCGGTTGGTCACAATGGCACTGGCGCGCTTCATGACGGGCTCCCAATTAGGGTCCGTCATGTCTGTCACCAAAATATCCCCCGGCTGAACTTTGTCCATATCGGCGATATCGTCAACCAAGCGCACCGGACCTGCGCCGATTTTTTGCCCAATTGCTCGGCCTGAGGCCAGTACCTGGCTGGAACCAAGCAAGGTATACCGTTGCTCGACCTTACCCTTGGCCTGGCTCTTCACGGTTTCAGGCCGCGCTTGCAAGATGTACAGCAGCCCATCGGTACCGTCTTTACCCCACTCAATGTCCATGGGCCGGCCGTAATGGGCCTCAATCACCATGGCGTAGTGGGCTAGTTGGGTGACGTCCGCATCGCTCAGGCTATAGCGGTTACGCAACTCACCCGCCACATCAACCGTCTTGACCAACTGGCCTGTTGCGGCTTTTTCTTCTGGCGTCGAAAACACCATTTGAAGGAGCTTGGACCCAAGTTACGCCGGATAACCGCGCGGTTGCCAGCAGCCAACATGGGCTTGTGCACGTAGAACTCATCCGGATTCACCGCGCCCTGCACCACCGTCTCGCCTAAGCCATAGCTCGATGTGATGAAGACCACATCCTCAAAACCCGACTCCGTATCGATGGTAAACATCACGCCCGCGGCGCCCAGATCCGAGCGAACCATGCGCTGAACACCAGCACTCAGGGCCACATCGGCGTGCGCAAACCCCTTGTGAACCCGATAGCTAATGGCCCGATCGTTATAAAGAGAAGCAAACACCTCTTTCATCTTGTGCAAGATGGCATCGATGCCCACCACGTTCAGAAACGTTTCCTGCTGGCCAGCGAACGAGGCGTCCGGCAGGTCCTCTGCCGTTGCCGACGAACGCACCGCAAAACTGGCTTGTGGGTGGTCACCACTGAGGTCCGCAAACGCAGCGCGAATGGCCTGTTCTAGCGATGGGGGAAACGGCTGCGCCTCTACCCATGCACGAATGTCAGCGCCAGCTTGAGCCAGTGCGCGAACGTCCTCGACATCCAAGGCGTCCAAACGTGCGTTGATCTTTTGCGTCAGGCCATCGTGGGCGAGAAACGCGCGAAAGGCATGGGCCGTGGTAGCAAAACCCGTCGGTACGCGAACCCCTTCCGGTAATTGAGAGATCATCTCGCCTAGGCTGGCATTCTTGCCACCCACGACCTCTACATCGCTGTTTCTCAACAGCTCAAATGGCACGACCAAGGCGGTCGCGTCAAAGCGATCTGAGGGATTAGTTTCAGACATACACAAGACTCCACAAAGTTATAAATGCGGTCTCGCAGCAACAGCCAAGTACAGGCTTTGTTTGTTCTCGTTGTTACCATGCATAGGCTGCGAGCGGGTTAAGCTTATTGTAGGCGGCTAAGCAAACGCGTTTGCGGTGCGCTCACAAATATGCGCCCTCTGAAAACCCGCAAAAATAAATATAAGCAATTGATTTAAAACAATATTATGAACAGAACCGTGTTTTTTCTTTCCGATGGCACCGGCATCACCGCCGAAACCTTCGGTGGCGCCATCATGGCGCAATTCGAAATCACGCCACGCCGCGTGCGCCTGCCCTACATCGACAGCGTCGATAAGGCACATCAGATCGTTAGGCAAATCAACCACACCGCTGAAATTGAGGGGCAACGTCCCATTGTTTTCTCAACACTGGTCAACATGGAGGTGCTCAGCGTCATCAAAGCAAACTGCCACGGCATGCTGCTAGACATGTTTGCCACCTTTGTGGAACCGCTGGAAAAGGAGCTGAAACTGACCTCCAACCACCGCGTCGGGCGCTTCTCCAACGTCACCAAGTCGCAGGAATATCACGACCGCATGGAGGCCATCAACTTCTCGCTGGCACACGATGATGGGCAAAGTAACCGTGACTTGGCCAGCTCAGACATTATTTTGATCGGCGTGAGTCGCAGTGGTAAAACGCCAACCTCTCTGTATTTGGCGATGCAATATGGGCTCAAGGCATCCAACTACCCACTCATCCCAGAAGATTTTGATCGCCGCGAACTCCCGCCGGCACTGGTCCCGTTTAAGAAGAAGATTTTTGGGCTGACCATTCAACCGGAGCGCCTGAGTGAAATCCGTCACGAGCGCCGCCCAGACTCCAAGTACGCCAGCCTAGAAAATTGCCGCCACGAGGTGCATGAGGCGGAGTCCATGATGCGGCGAGAGGGCATACGCTGGCTATCGACAACGACCAAGTCAATTGAAGAGATTGCCACGACCGTTTTGCAGGACCTGGAACCAACACAGAACTTCTAAGACCCGCCAGCGCCTGCCACTGAGGCGCCGAGCCATGACTCAGTTGTTTCGCTGCGCATCCCGCTCCGCGGCTAGTTTGGCCGCTTTTTCTTCCAGCTCTTGGGCGCGCTTCTCATCGGCGACACGCTCCTTCTCCAACTTTCGCGCACTCTTGACCCCCAAGTGCGCATGCCGGCTAAGCGCGAAGTTAAAGATCAACTTACACCAGATGGTCACACCGGCAATCGCCGTCCATTCGTCTTTGGGCAGGGTCGCGCTAACNACTCCCAAGATGACGCTGAGGGTGACGGTCGCCGCAATGAGGTTGCTTGCCAAGGTAAACGGGGCGAATTTGGCTGGATTCGGCGGCGCCTCTCCCTCCTTCAAGGCCACACTAGAAAAGTCGCGCTTAACCGCGATACGCCACGCCTGTCGATACCAAACAAACGTGACGGGAAACAAAGCCAAAAACAACACCCACGTAATAATCAAGTCAACGTAAACATACATAGCCATAAGTGGATGATCGCTTTCGAAACAGAAAATCAGTTGTTACTACACACGCAAAAAGAAAAAAGCCCTGAAGCACAAGCCACAGGGCTTTTCTATTTTGGCTGTATCTGCAAGGCATGCCTTGCAGATACAACCGCCGCTCAAGGCTTAATGGCCAGTCGCAGCGCCCGCCCCTGTGGGGATACGGATGCTCTCAACCATTTCTTGCACTTCAACAGGTGGTGGAGAAGTCATCTTACACACCGCATAGGCGACAACGAAGTTGACAATCGCGCCAATGGTTCCAATAGCATTTGGCTCGATACCGAACCAGCCGTTGTTACCGCCGACAAAGTCCACGAACTCGGTGCCCTTGATGAACAAGATACCTTTGTGCGCAAACACGTAGACCAACGTCGTCGTCAGACCAGCGACCATACCCGCAATGGCACCTTCGCTGTTCATGGTCTTGGAGAAGATACCCATCAAGATAGCTGGGAACAATGAGCTACCTGCGATACCGAAGGCCAAAGCCACGGTACCCGCCGCAAAGCCTGGCGGATTCAAGCCCAGATAGCCTGCGACGAAAACCGCCACCGCCATAGACACTTTACCGGCCATTAGCTCGCTCTTCTCACTGATTTCGGGGTTGAACACGCCCTTGATCAAGTCGTGCGACACAGCTGAAGAAATCGCCATCAACAAGCCTGCAGCCGTTGACAACGCAGCAGCCAAACCACCCGCAGCAACCAAGGCAATCACCCAGTTAGGCAACAACGCAATTTCAGGGTTGGCCAACACGATAATGTCACGGTTCACGACCAACTCGTCGCCCTTCCAGCCAGCAGCCTCTGCTTTGGCTTTCACGACCTCGTTCTTGGTTTTGTCGTTGTAGTGCTGGATACGGCCATCACCGTTTTTATCAGTGAACTTCAAGAGGCCAGTCACTTCCCAACGCTTCATCCAATCTGGACGCTGCTCATAAATGATGCTGCTTTCTTCGGCAAACAAGTCGCCACCCGATTTAACAGCCGTGTTCACGGTCGCATGCAGGTTCAAACGTGCCATTGCACCAACGGCAGGCGCCGTTGTGTAAAGCAACGCAATAAACACCAACGCCCAACCAGCGGACTTACGCGCATCGGACACACGGCGAACCGTGAAGAAGCGAACAATCACGTGAGGCAAACCGGCCGTACCAATCATCAGTGACACGGTGTACATGAACATGTTCAACATGTCGCCACGACTGTTGGTCGTGTATTCCGCAAAACCGAGATCGGTCACCACTTGGTCCAACTTAGCGAGCAGCGACACATCGCCACCAGCAAAGTTACTACCCAGACCCAACTGTGGGAAAGGGTTGCCAGTCAGGTTCAATGAAATGAACACAGCAGGCACGGTGTAGGCCAAGATCAACACACAGTACTGAGCGACCTGCGTATACGTGATGCCCTTCATACCGCCAAACACGGCGTAAGCAAACACGATACCCATACCAATGTAGATACCCATCTCTTTCGTCACGCCCAAGAAGCGCGAGAAAGCCACGCCCACACCGGTCATTTGACCAATGATGTACGTGATAGACGCCACCAACAAACAGACAACCGCAATAGTGCGTGCCGTCTTAGAGTAGAAGCGATCACCGATGAATTCTGGCACCGTGAACTTACCGAACTTACGCAGGTAAGGCGCCAAGAGCATCGCCAGCAACACGTAGCCGCCAGTCCAACCCATCAGAAAAACGGCGCCGCCGTAGCCCATGCCGGCGATCAAACCTGCCATCGAAATGAAGGAGGCAGCAGACATCCAGTCAGCAGCAGTTGCCATACCGTTCACAACGGGATTGACGTCACCACCCGCTACATAGAACTCGCTTGTGCTNCCGGCGCGGGCCCAAAACGCGATACCGAGGTACAGCGCAAAGGACATGCCCACGACAACGTAGGTAATTGTTTGTAATTCCATTTGAGACCCCTTATTCGTCACTCACGCCGAAAGCGCGATCGATCTCGCCCATCTTCTTTACATAGTAGTAAATAAGAATCAGAAAGACGTAGATTGAGCCCTGTTGGGCAAACCAGAATCCCAGCGGGTAACCGCCGAGGTGAATGGTATTGAGAGCGGGTGCAAACAAAATACCGGCGCCATACGAAGCTAAGAACCATACGATGAGGATCCTAGTCAGCAGGCTGAGCGTTGCTGCCCAGTAACCTTTGCTGTCATTCATGTCGGCCATCTCCTTTAGATGTGTTTTTTTAACGCAACAGAAAACCTGCTGCACTTAGTCCGAGGCTTTGCGCGCAAGCGCGCGTCTCCCTCTGCGACACCGCACTGTCGCGTCCTTCCCTTACGCCTAACTGATAAGTTCCGATTTTTTTTAGAAAACTAGGGTTTATCCTTGGTATCTCAGGGTGCTCCCTATAAAAGACGAGGGTAAACCCTATATTTAGATGCCTATGCGATGAGGCGGCAATCAGCTTAGGTTCAAGGCCGCGATACCGACCTTCGCAACCTGCGCGTCCTCTATTGATTTCACGCCACTGACGCCGACGGCGCCAATACATTGCCCACCGTGCATGATGGCAACGCCACCCTCCAACATGCCAGAGATAGCCGGGGCCGACAAGAATGAAAAGCGCCCGCCGTTAATAAGGTCTTCATACACCTTGGATTCGCGGCAACCCAATGCCGACGTTTGCGCTTTTGACAAGGCAATGTGCGCAGACACGGGCGCGGTGTTGTCCAACCGCAGGA
>JGI26086J50260_1001671_pt1 | contig 12688 bp, 9 predicted proteins | sample SaaInl3SG_22_DNA_FD_50260 | JGI IMG/M metagenome (IMG submission 50260)
ATTGGATGCCTTGGCCGATCACGTTCTTCAGTTGAATCAAGCTTTCTTTGGGTGAAATCTTGTTATCGAAGCCAATGACTTCAAACTTTTTGCCCATTACGCCACCAGCGCGATTCACCTCATCAGCAAAAAACTTAAAGTTTTTAAGACCATTGGTGCCTGTTGCAGCAAATCCGCCCGATAGTGGATCAATAAACGCGAACTTAATCGTGCCGCCATGATCGTCTGCCATGCTCGGCGTTGCGAGCATTAAGGTTGCGGTTGCTACCGCTGACAAAAATACTTTACGTGAAATCATGTTGTCTCCTGTTTAGATTTGTGTGTGGCTTGTTGCACACAACTACTTTTAAGTAACTACCAAAAAAGACGCTGTCACAGCGGAGACTTTTACTTAAATTCTAGAGCGATGGACTCGTTCAACAAGCAAGGACAAGCCCTTATCTTGACCGCAATTGTAGAAATCGTTCTGGGGATGAGGCCTGCCGCACATACGTTTGCGCTTTACTTCGTCATTTTGTTGGCAATGACCCCACCGGTTGTGCGCGCGGTTTGATAGCACGAGGCATTTGCGCCTAGGTGACGTTGTTTGACCTAGACTTTGGTAACCTGCAGTACCGCTTTAAGGGCACTTACTAAGCTGCGTGCGATAACGTAAAAATTTAAATTTAATTTGACCCAAATATGAACACAACATCCGTCAGCCGCTTAGGTGGGCATGCCTTAATTGAGGCTCTGGTAGCGCAAGGCGTCGCGCGGGTTTACGGCGTACCCGGAGAGAGCTACTTGGCTGCCTTGGATGGGTTCTCGCAGTTCGCCGATCAAATTAAATTTGTAGTGACGCGCCAAGAGGGCGGTGCGGCCTATATGGCGGAGGCCGAAGGTAAATTGACCGGACGACCCGGCGTTTGCTTCGTGACACGCGGGCCAGGTGCAACCAATGCCTGCATCGGTGTCCATACCGCGTTCCAAGACTCAACGCCTATGGTGTTACTGGTGGGTGATGTGGCCCAAGATGCTCGCGACCGTGAGGCATTCCAAGAGGTCGATTTTGTTGGCATGTTTACCCCCCTTGTTAAGCGCGTCGAGCGTATTGACGATGCCGCGCGCATTCCGGAATACGTTCAGCGTGCCTTTGCAACCGCGTTGAATGGTCGGCCAGGTCCAGTGGTACTGATACTGCCGGAAGACATGCTTACCCGTCCCACAGCAGCGCCGGTTTTACCGCGCGTCGAGGCCGTGCGCGCTGGCGCCAATCCGCAGGATGTCCGTGCCGCAATCGCGCTACTGAAAAAAGCCAAGAAGCCACTCGTTATCTTAGGTGGCGGTGGTTGGACTGCGGCAGCTGCAGGGGACATTCGTCGTTTCGCTCAGGCGTGGCAGGTTCCCGTGGGTTGCGCTTTTCGCTTCCAAGACTTGTTCGATAACCGTGACCCGTTGTATGCGGGTGATGTTGGACTAGGCATTGGTGCGGGGTTGGCCACGGCCGTGCGAGAGTCCGATGCCTTGCTTGTGATTGGTGCGCGTATGGGAGAGGCTACGAGCGGCGGCTACACGTTGATACCCGTGGGCACACCCTGTCCCGGGCTGGTGCATGTCCATGCGGACCCCGAGGAGCTTAACCGCGTTTACAGCGCAGCAGTTGCGACGTGCGCGGGCATGCCCGCATGGGCCGCAGCGCTAGCCGCCGAGGCCGCGCCTGCAACGTGCACGTGGGGTGACTGGACGCACACCGTGACCGACGCCTTTCGCATGCACGGTAATGCCGATGCAGCCAGACGTGAGATGCCCGGTGACATCGACATGTTCACCGTGATACAGGCCGTGTCGCAAGGCCTGCCGGATAACGTGGTGTGTACCAATGGCGCCGGAAATTTCGCGACTTGGCTGCACCGCTTTCACAAGCTACCGGGGTTTGATGGCGGCCACCGTCANCAGTTAGCCCCNACGAATGGTTCTATGGGGTACGGGGTACCTGCGGGCGTTGCGGCGGCCCTTGCATCGGGGCGCCCCGTCTTCACGATTGCGGGAGATGGTGATTTCCTGATGAACGGACAAGAGCTCGCTACGGCCACAGCAGAGGGTGTGAAGACGGTCGTCTTGCTGCTTAACAACGGCATGTACGGCACGATTCGTATGCACCAAGAGCGCGAGTTTCCCGGACGCGTATCGGGGTCCGGTTTACGCAACCCAGATTTCTGTCTGCTGGCACAAGGTTTTGGCTATCACGCCGAGCGCGTAACGCAAACGGCTGCGTTCGCGGGCGCGTGGGAGCGTGCGTGGAAGCACNCGGGAGGGGCGCTTATTGAACTCATGCTGGACCCCGAAGTCATTACGCCTAAACTGACGTTACAGGAGATCCGAGAGGCTGCGCAACGCTAAGCAGGGCGGGGCAGATCAGGGCAGGCCATGTGCTGGCGCAGTTAGTCGGCGTAGCCCGGTAGTTCCCGATCAACAATGCGTTTAACGGCTTCAAAGTAAAGGTGCGCACGCGAGGCTCTGGGATGCCTATCGGTAGGCGATGGGGTATTCACCCTATCAATGACCTCTTGACTCAGTAAAGCCAATGGTTGACCCGTGGACATGGCCAGTATCTGTGCACGGCAAACCCGTTCCAGCTTGTACATGCGTCGATAGGCTTGGGCAATGGAGTCGCCAGTCACAACGACGCCGTGATTTTTCATAAACAATATCGATTTATCACCTAAGCATGCCGCGAGGCGTTCGCCTTCTTCCACGGAACAGGCCAACCCTTGGTAATCATCATCGTAGGCGATTTCGTTATGGAAAAATGCGGCCGTCTGGCTCGCTGACAGCAAGCGGTTATCCTCCAGCATGTTGAGCGCCAATGCCCAGTTTTGATGGGTGTGCAAGACCACGTTTTTTCCACTAACCCGGTGCAAGGGCGCGTGTATGCATTGGGCGGTCATTTCAACGATGCCATCACCGGCGATCGTCTCTCCCGCCTCATTGAAAATAATCAAGTCACTGGCACGCGCTTCGGACCAATGTAAGCCGAAGGGCAGCACAAAATATTGATCCGTGCTACCGGGCACAACCACAGTAAAGTGGTTGTCGATACCCTCGTGTAAATCATCGAGTACGGCCATTCTCAGACAGGCCGCTAGGTCCACTTTGGTCTGATGAATAGGGTCGTCTGATACAGCGTGGTTAAGTGGGGTCGCGGACATACTGGAAACTCCTAAATCAAGTGATATTGCGGGCTAACCGCCCTCTGGTAATTGTGCCTTAGGCCCCGTGTGTCGCCCCAACCATCATAAAAACAATGCCAACAATACTGCACAGAACGCCAGACAGCAGGTGACCAACGGTCACGGGGATTTCGGTGTTCTTACGAACGATTGGTTTCTTTTTCACGTAGCAGAACACGTAGTAGCCGCCCAGCCAGAGCATCAATGCGCCAGGCGCTATTTGGAACCATTCGATCGTCTATATCCTTTTGGGTTTCTTACTCGCGTATCGTTACCAAGGAGGGTACCCGGGGTTGGCTCGATTCGGAGGCCGTCATAAAAAAAGCCACCGGTCTGAACCGGCGGCTTTTTCAAGGATTACTCATCTAAGCCTGAATTGGCGCTTACTGAGGTCCCAAGACATCACCAAACAACTCCCATGACTTGCCATTCCAGCGCATCAATTGCTTGTTTTCGATGGGGTAGAAGTCAGTTGCAGACGTCTGGAATTTCACACCTGGCAGCAACATGCCGTTTGTGAAGTTCAAGCTGGCAGCCTGCTTCATGATGTTTTTACGCGTTAGGTCATCGCCAGCTTGCTCGATTACTTTATGAATCGCGGCTGCGTGCACATAACCAGAGGTGTAGAAACCCTCGGCCAGGTTCAGGCCGGGCATATTCTTTTCCATCCACGCCTTGTACTCTAAGAAACCCTTGTCGTTGGCCCATGCAGGGTCAGCGGGATCTTTAAAGTAGTTCGATGAAATCACGCCGATACCGTTCTCAGCGCCAGCCGGAACCATCACAGAGCCCACTGACGAGGACACAGAGTTCAGGTAGTGGGTTGGCTTCCAGCCCAATTCAGCAGCACCTTTAATCGCCTGAGCGGCCCACTTAGGTGTGGTGACGTTGAAGAAGGTGTCAGCACCAGAGCCTTTGAGCGTCGCCATCTGGTTAGAGACGGTTGGATCTGTGGTCTCGTAGCTGGCTTTAGCAACGATCATGCCTTTCTTATCACCAAGGCCGTCTTCCATGCCCTTGACGTAGTCCTTACCGTAATCGTCGTTCTGATACAGAATCGCAATCTTGGCGTTGGGATTGTTCTTGAGAATGTGTGCGGCGTAGATCTTACCTTCGGTCTGATAATCAGGCTGCAGGCCCATAGTCCACGGGTAGGTGCCGTAGTCACCCCACTTGTGTGCACCGGTGTTCACAAAGATGTGTGGCACCTTCTTCTTGTTCATGTACTTGTGAATAGCCGTATTGGTTGGTGTTCCCAAAGTCGCGGCTAAGAACAGCACTTTCTCTTGCTCCACCAGTTTACGTGCTTGCTCAACGGTTTTTGGTGGAGAGTAGCCATCGTCTAGAGAGATGAAGTTGATTTGACGGCCATTGATACCGCCTTGCTCGTTCACGCCTTTGAAGTACGCCGCAATCGCCTTACCAATAGCGCCATAGGCTGACGCAGGGCCAGAGTAAGGAACAATGTTTCCTACTTTGACTTCCTTGTCGTTTGCGCCGACATCGTATTTACCCGCTGCTAAAACAGATGTTCCAGACAGGGCCAATGCGATCCCTGCGGCGAGACTGAGTAGTTTAAGTTTGCTTTTCATTTAGCGTCTCCTCTTTTCAGTTTGTTGAGCATTCCCATCACACCGCCAGGGGCGACATAAATGAGTGCTATCAGAATTGCGCCATAGACAGCCCATGGCGCAGACTTCGAGATCTCGTCGGCAACGTTGGGGACGAACTGAATAAACGCAGCCCCGAACAAAGCGCCCGGAATGGTTCCCAGCCCACCAACCACCGCACCAACAAGAAACGAAATAGATAAAAAGGTGTGAAAACTATCGGGTGCCACATAAGACACCGCGATCGCACCCAACGCGCCGGCTACGCCTGTGTAGGCCGCTGACACCCCGAACGTAAGGGTTTTGACGGCAGTTAGGTTCACACCCAAGGCGCCCGCTGCAATCGGCTGGTCACGAATCGCAACGATCGCTCTCCCGATGCGGCCCTTGACCAAATTATTGGCAAGCCAGAACATAAGTACTGCCACGATGAGCACCAGGTAGTACATCCAGCGATCCTCGGATAGTTCTTTACCCAAAAACTCCATCTCAAAGAGTGGCAATGGCTTATCCAGCACGATGCCTTGCACCCCCCCCGTGTAGTCCTCAATGCCTTTGTATTTCAAGAGCTGTGGTATCGCCATCGCCAAAGCAAAGGTCGCAAGCGCCAAATAGTGGCCGTCCAAGCGCAGGGCAGGGAAGCCCATTAAGATGCCCGCCGCCAAGCAAACCAAGGCGGCGACTGGCAACGTGGCGTAAGCGGACCACTGTGCTTGATCCATCAAAATGGCGGCGGTGTAGGCGCCAATCGCGTAGAAAGCCCCGTGACCCAGCGATATTTGTCCACCGTAGCCAGTCAAAAGGTTAAGACCCAATACCGCGATGGCGTAGACCAGCATCAGGTTAACTTGGAAGACGCGGAAATCGCTGATCAGCCAAGGAAGAATCAGGGCAATCAGGCCCAGCAATATGACAGTTTGTATTCTGAGGTTCATTAGGTTTTCCTTTGGCGCTTAGACGCGTGTAACGACTTTTTGACCAAATAATCCGTTTGGCTTTAGCGTGAGCGTACCCACGATGAGTACCAGCGCAACGGACAGTTTGAGGTCAGAGCCAATAACGTAGGCACCTAAAAGATTTTCCAATACCCCCACGATAAATCCACCGGCGACGGCTCCCCACGGGTTGTCAATACCCCCCAATAGCGCGGCTGCAAATCCGTACAGAAGAATGCCGCCCATCATATTGGGATCCAAGAACATGATGGGTGCCATCATGATACCGGCCACTGCGCCGATAGCGGATGCCAAGCCCCATCCCAACGCGAGCATCCAGGTAACACGGATACCAACTAGGCTCGCAGAGTCCGGGTTTTGGGCCGCTCCCCGCATAGCAAGCCCGATGGGGGTGAATCGGAAGAAGAGGTAAATAACCAAAAGCACCGCCAGTGTCACTCCCAAAGATCCTAGCTGGTGACCAGAGATGTACTCCGGAAGCACCGCACTGCGAACGGGGAAGGGGCTTTCGAATGCCTTTAACGTGTGCTCGAAGATCCAGCCTGACATGGCATTGAAAATAACCAGTAAGCCAACGAACACAATCACGTTAATCAGCACAGGCTTGCGTTCCACCGGGCGTATGAAAACCCGCTGTATGACCAATCCCCCGACAAAGGCGACGCCAACGGTCAAGAAAGCCAACCAATAAGACATGCCGCTATCAATCAACCACCAGCAAATGAAGGTTGCGAAAGTCGCCATCTCCCCTTGGGCGAAATTGATGTGGTGTGTCGATTGATAAATCATCACCAACGCTAAACCGACAGCAGCGTAGATACTACCGGTTGCGAGGCCTGAAAAAACCTGGAGAAGAAACCCGTCCATAACAATAATCCTTGAAACTCAATAGCCGAGATAGGTGCGACGAATAGTCTCGTCTGCTCGAATGTCCTCGGCTGGGCCAGCAAGTACAACCTTGCCAGTCTCCAAAAGGTAGGCGTGATCGGCCAAATTTAGCGCAAGCGACGCATTTTGCTCGACCAACAACATNCTGACGCCGTCGGTCTGATTAATGCTTTTCATGATNTCGAAAATNTCTTGCACGATCAGTGGTGCGAGGCCAAAGGAGGGCTCGTCAAGCAGTAACAACTTGGGGCGGAGCATCAAGGCGCGGCTAATCGCCAACATCTGCTGCTCTCCGCCTGACAGCGTCCCTGCCTGTTGGCTAAAGCGCTCCCGCAAACGAGGGAAACGATCGTAGACCTTCTCAATGTCTTCGCTCACCGCAGTCTTGTCTTTGCGTGTGTACGCACCCAAGCGCAAGTTTTCGTCAACTGTGAGTCCCGTGAAGGTGCCGCGACCATCCGGTACGTGGGCTACGCCCATACGAACGATCTTGTCCGTCGAGAGGCCACTGGTTGNCTTGCCATCAAAGATCATCTCGCCAGAGGTTTTAACGGTCTGGCAAACACCGCGTAACGTGGTTGTTTTACCCGCGCCGTTGGCCCCTAAGATCGTGGTGATACCGCCCTCCGCCAACTCGAAATTAACGTTGAATAAGGCTTGCGTGGGACCGTACCACGCGCAAAGGTCTTTAACTTGTAACAAGCTCATGTTTAATCGCCCCCCAAGTAAGCGCGAATAACATCCGGGTGCTTCTGAATTTCTTCAGGGGTTCCTTCCGCAATTTTTTTACCGAAATTAAGTGCCACAATCCAGTCAGAAACAGCCATAACCAATTGCATATGGTGTTCTACCAGTAGAACGCTGATGCCCATGTCATCCCGCACCTGCTTGATGAGCGTAGCCAGGTCTTCCAGCTCCTCGTGGTTCAAGCCAGCGGCGGGTTCATCGAGTAGCAGAAGCCGAGGTTGCGCCGCCAATGCGCGCGCAAATTCAACCCGTTTCTGATAGCCAAAGGGCAGATCGCCCACTTGTCTGTGGGCGACATCCGTCAACTTCAAACGCGTTATCAAGTCGTCAGCCAGCTCTCTCAGGTGCTGCTCTTCTTTCCGCGTCTTTGCGTTAGGCAGCAAACCGCCAATAAATCCGGTTTCAGATTTACTGTGCGCGCCGACCATGACGTTTTCTTGGACGGTCATCGTTTTAAACATCGCCAAGTTCTGGAACGTCCGTCCGATCCCAATTTGCGTCATCTCGTGCACGGGGGTATCCGTGATGGATTTTCCTTCAAAAAGAAGGTCCCCTTCTTGGTACGCGTACAAGCGACTGAGGCAGTTAAATAATGTGGTTTTTCCCGCCCCGTTAGGACCGATCAAGCCGCAAATTTTGTCACGCGGCAGGTCGAAACTCACACTGTCTAACGCTGTGATTCCGCCAAATCTAACCGTGATTCCCTTGACCTGTAGCAGGGCATTTGTTTCATCGACAACCAAATCAAAATCTCCTTGTGACCCACATCGCTGTGATGCAAGCAAAAGTGTAGGGCTGGATTAAAAAACGTACCCTAGGTTAAACACCAATAACGTGTCATGTAGGTGCCAACCGATTTGAAGGGTGGCTTCATAAGTCCAAATTGCAAAGAGCTTGAAAGGCTTTGTTAGCGGGGCTTCTGCGTAAATCTACCGCTGGGTACCGTCATAAAAAAAGCCCTGATGCGTAGACGCAAAGGGCTTTAAAAACCTATCACAACTAGGGGTTATTGGCGCAAAGTCTCAAACGCTTGGAAGTGCGTCAAGAAAACGTGTCCAGACAAATCGTGAATAAACTCGGTTTCCTTCAGTTTGTCCATGACGGGCCCCTTCACTTCAGAGAGGTGTAGTTTGATATGGGCGCCTTTTAAGCGGGCATCGATGGCCTCCAGACTCTCAAGCGCACTCGCATCGATCGCGTTGACAGCCGAGCACTGCAACACCACATGGGCAATACCCGCGCGGTTAGCTACTGCCGCATTCACGGAGTCTTCCAAGGCCCTTGCATTGGCGAAATAGAGGCTCTCATCGACGCGCAAACTAAGGACCTTGGGATCGACTTGAACGCTGTGACGGGCCACGTTGCGGAAATGCTCTGTCCCCACAACCAAGCCAACTTCCGCAATATGCGGGCGACTGGTTCGAAACAGAAAGAGCGCAAGCGACACGCCAACACCGCAAATTAGTCCCATCTCGACGCCGGCTCCCAGCGTCACCAAGATAGTCGTCAATACCGCCGTGAAGTCCGATTTGGAGTAGGCCCAGGTCCGTTTCAAAACACCCAAGTCAACCAAGGACAGAACCGCCACAATGATGGTTGCCGCTAATGTAGCCTTAGGTAAAAAGTACAGTGCAGGCGTCAATAGCAGTGAGGCCACCAGAATGCCCCCCGCCGTAAACACCCCGGCGGCAGGGGTTTGTGCACCGGCATCGAAGTTAACCACGGAGCGCGAAAAGCCGCCCGTCACGGGGAAGCCACCCGAGAAGGCTGACGACACATTGCTGGCACCTAAGGCAATTAACTCTTGGTCAGGAACAATCCGTTGTCGACGCTTGGCGGCCAGTGTTTGGCCAACAGACACCGACTCAACAAAGCCCACCACGCTGATGAGCAGGGCAGGTACCAACAGCGACTGCCATAGACCCATGTCAAGGCTGGGCAGGCTGAACGGCGGCAGGCCTTGCGGAACCTCACCAACAATCTTGAGGCCTTTGGCCTGCCAGTCGAAAGCCCAGGTCGCGATGGTCGTCAGTGCGATGGCCGCGACTGGCCCCGTTTTGGCAACGATATCGGCAGGCGCCTCCTTCATTCCCAGTCGCTTTAGCAATGGCTTAAGACCCTTACGCACCCAGAATAAAAACGCGGTAGTGAACACACCGACGCCTATGGATAGGGCATGCGCCGATGGCAGTTGGGTGACGAGTTGGCTCAACATCTCTACAAAATGATGTCCGCCCGCTGTCACGCCCAAAATAGTTTTGACTTGGCTTGCGGCAATGAGCAGGCCCGACGCCGTGATAAAGCCAGAGATGACCGGGTGGCTTAAGAAGTTGGCTAAAAACCCAAGGCGAAACAATCCCAAAACAATCAAGATGACGCCGGAAAGAAAGGCGAGGGTGATGGCGATCTCCCAATACGCATGCGTGCCCACCGCCGCATGCTCACCGATCACCGCAGCCGTCATCAACGACACCACGGCCACTGGGCCAACCGCTAACGCACGACTGGTGCCAAAGATGGCATATAAAACCAACGGTGCGACGCTGGCGTACAAGCCGACCTCTGCAGGCAGACCCGCAAGCAACGCATAAGCCAGGCTCTGCGGAATCAACATGATGGTCACGATCGCCGCGGCCACCAGATCCCTTACAAGTGTGGGTTGGTCATATTGCGGCGCCCATTCGAAAATGGGCATGAATGCCTTGACGCGGTCAACCCAACTGGCGCTACCTGGCGCATTGAAATGTATTGGATTCATGGTTTGAGGTCTGGTTTGATGTTTGGTTTGGCCAGCCATTCACGGCCTTTGAGCATGCCTTCCCAGTACAGCGGGGGCAATATGCGCTCTTTTAGCAGCCACGCCAAACGCGTCGGACGCGTCCCGTTGATCAACCACTGGGGAAGCGATGGGGCCAACTTGCCACCATAGGTGAACTCGGCCAAGACAATGCGTCCACGCTCTACTGTTAAGGGACAGGAGCCGTAGCCGTCATAAGTCGCTGCGCCCTGCAGTTNACCCAAGGCGACCAACACGTTGTGTGCGACGACAGGGGCTTGCTTGCGCACCGCCGCGGCTGTTTTGGCGTTGCTGGAATTCCCAACGTCGCCCAACGCGTATACGTTGCTAAACCGTGTATGTCGCATAGAGCCGGGATCAATGTCGACCCAACCCGCAGCGTCTGCCAACGGACTCGAACGAATAAAGTCAGGGGCCTTCTGTGGTGGCACCACGTGAATCATGTCGTAGTCTTGCACGAGCTCACTCACGGTGCCATCAGCGGCGGTTTGTTTGAACGTTGCCTGCTTCGCTTTGCCGTCGATAGCGACCAAACTACGGGTGAAGTTAATTTGAATGCCGTAGGCATGGATGTACTCCATCAGCGCTGGCACATACTCGGGCACGCCGAATAAGACGCCACCTGCATTGCAAAACTCTATTTGAATATCCTTCAGTACACCTTCGCGGCGCCAGTGGTCCGCCGACANGTACATGGCCTTCTGAGGGGCTCCTGCGCACTTAATGGGCATGGCNGGTTGCGTAAACAAGGCTTTGCCGCCACGCAGGCTTTGCACCAATTGCCACGTGTAGGGGGCCAGATCGTAACGGTAGTTCGACGTCACACCATCGTGGCCTAGCGCGTCGTTCAGGCCGGGAATGGCGTCCCAATCCAGCGTGAGACCCGGGCAGACGATCAGTTGCTGGTAGCTTACAGTGCTGCCATCTTCCAGCGCAAGGGTATTGTTTTCTGGGTCGAAGGTCGCAACCGCGCCAACAATGCGTTTGACGCCCGCAGGGATCACCACGGACATGGGGCGTGCGGTCGTATCCGCTTTGAAGATACCGCCACCGACCATGGTCCAGCCAGGCTGATAACTATGCCGCTCGTTGGGTTCGATGATGGCGATGTCTAGACCACTGTCACGCGCCAGCAAGCTAGAAGCCGTCGCGATACCCGCGGATCCGCCGCCAACAATGACGATCTGATGATGATTGCCTTTTGCGACGCTCGCGGCGCTCGCGACGCTTTCGACGCTTGCACCCGACTCAGACGCCGCTGTCATCTCCGTCGGCTCGGGCGCCGCGAATCGGTCGGCGAGGGCGGACAGATCGAAGCCAGCGGTGTGTGTTGTCTGCAGAATTGCATCCGCCGATTGCGTCCCCACTTGCGATAGCGCCCACATGGTGGCCGAGCGCGTACCGCTGCGGCAGTAAGCTAAGACGGGATGCGGGGAGGTGGCTAACAGGGCTGCGAACGCTTTCCCATCCGCATCGCTTACCTGTCCCGTAACCGCTGGCAAGTAATGCGCCTTCATGCCTGCTGCCTCTGCGGCAGCATGAATGTCTGCGAATGCAACCTGATCGGGTGTCTCGCCATCTGGTCGGTTGCAGATGATGGTCTGGAAGCCAGAGCCGGCGATAGAGGTCATATCGCCAACGGCAATTTGCGCAGTCACCGTTAGCGTGGTGTCAATTTGATGAAGCTTCATATTGTTTCGTTTAATTTGTATTTAGAGGTATTGTGCCAAATTGGCATTTGGTATTTGCTTGTTGCGCGGGGATATTAACGGACTGATTTCGCTTCAAATGCCGGGCAAAAAAATAGGGCTCAACTCATAGAGTTGAAGCCCTTTTTGCTCTGGCGATATCAGCGCCCTAGTCAACTTGGTCTAGCAGTGTCTGTAACCGTTTGGTAAGTACCTGCGCGGTGTGTAGCGACAGGCGCTCTTTTAGGCGAGCTGCCGCTGTTTTTGCACGCTCCTGCTTCTCCATGCTGCGTAGGTTACCTTTTAGTGTGACCGTAAGTGATTCGATTTTGTGATCCAAATCAGCTAGCAAATCGATGTACTGCTGGCGCTCTTCGCGGCTTTGTTGCAATGTCTGAATCGAAGCTGCAATGTCTTGCCAAGAAAGCGTAGAGGCATCTTTGGCGTAGGCGTCCACTGCTTGAAAAATTTCAGGCAGGCGTTCACCCAGCGTCCCCAAATCGGCTTCTTCTAGCGCGTGCAGGCCAAATTGCTGCCCGTTTTTGGCTTGCTCTGCCAGAAACGCTTCCAGCTCAGCAAACGTGGCCTCTTGAGCGCGTTTAGGAAGCGAGGGAATACCGTCTGACGCGGTATTGGCGCTCACCCCGGCATTTGCCGTGGTTTGATTGGTTGGGAAAGACTGTGGTATCGCGGCATCCGCGCCAGCGATTGAGACAACTTTGTTGGGTACGACGGCCGCTTCAGGGGCCTCTTTGTGAAGGCTTGTCGGGCTTGGGGTGGGCGCGTCCAGATC
>JGI26086J50260_1001672_pt1 | contig 12684 bp, 12 predicted proteins | sample SaaInl3SG_22_DNA_FD_50260 | JGI IMG/M metagenome (IMG submission 50260)
TGAATTGCTTCTACGATTTCGAAAGCAAGCAATTCATCTTCCGTAAGTGATCGTCCTAACATGAGTTCATACATGACAATTTGAGAGCGTTCGTACACCACAACATAAAGTGCGTCAATAAGTTCGATTGCTGCTTGATTTTCTGGTGTCATCTCTTCATCTGTGTAGTCATAATTATAATAGATGTCAAACGCGTTTCTTTCTTCATCTGTGAGTGGTCTATCTAAATATAACTCTAATGTTTTGACTTCGTTTTCAAAATCATTATCCACGTCTGTATCTTCTAATACTTCATAAATACCCATGACAATGCCAATGGCTTCTATTTCTTCAGTAGTCAATGTTCTACCAAGTCTTAACTCAAGATACATCGTTTGACGTTCAACATCTTTTAGATCACCAATAATAGATTCAACTTCTAATAATAACGCCTCATAAACGACTTCTAGTTCATTGTAGTCTACTTCATCATTAGGATCAACGGTTTCTTCGTCAACATAACAGTTTGATGTTTCAATGATTTGATTATTAAAGGGTGCTCTTACTTCTACCCATTCATACGTGTAGGACCCGGTGGTGGTTGTTACACCATCATCATTCGTGACAGTTGTTTCTACTTCACCATACGTCATTGAATAGGTTACAAAGTAAGCTGGCGTCATTTCAAAATATTCATCAATGACACCGTTGTAATTGTTATCGATGCCATCCGACATTTCATCCGTGACCATGACTAAGACTTCATCATCTTCGTCAATTTCACCATCATCATCGTCATCTATGCCGTTATAGAGAACTTCTTCAGCCATGTAATAATAGTTGTAATCGTAATCATAGTAGTAAAACGTCTGTGTATACGTACCATCCCCATTATCAACATAGTCATTACCATATTGACAACCAACATCATAAAACACAAAATCGTCTGTATCCATAAAATCGCCAGTTTCTAAATCACTTTCAATTTGATCCATGTCCGGCATAAAATTACTCCTACCAGTTGATAACACTTGAACCATTTCTGAGGCATTAAACCTTACCTCAGTTTCATCATTAACGTCATCTTCAGTAGCATCTTCAGTATCATCTACAACTGGATCTTCTAAAATATCTTCAATTTCTGGAATCGTGATCACATCTTTTAAAGCATCCTCACAACTTGAAAGGACAAATAAAAAGGTAAATAAAGTCAAAAGCATCAATAGTTTTTTCATAAGAACTCCTTATGCTCAATTTATCATAATTAAAGACGTAAGTCAAAAATATAAGAAGTATGGAATAAGATGGTTTAAAAAAACAATTGATTGTTCACATTCAGTTCACATAACATCCATATAATGAAAGCATAAAATATAAAAAAAGGAGCATTATCATGTTAAAACTAAAAAATATTTTTCAATTATTTTATGTTAAAGATGATCAAAGATCCTCGCAATCAAGTGGAGTAGGACTGACACTCACTAAAAAAATGGTCGAAAAATTAGAAGGTAAAATCAATGTCACTTCCATTACAAACCACGTGATGTTTGACGTTATCATATAAATAAAACCCCAACGTGAGTTGGGGTTTTTATTATTGATCTAAATCAAGATTAAATTCTAGAACGTCATCTTTAGCGTGTTGTTTTGGATGCAAGATATGCTGGAAGTTATCATACAAGCCTTTTGCTTGAGCTTCATTTAAACAAGACAACGTCATGTGTTGTTGATCTTTAAGCGTCACACAAACATCGTTTGATTGATTATCAGCATTAGAGACTAACTCTGCTGCAACCATATCTTGTAGAAAAAAACGTTTAAGTAAAGGATCATTTACATCAACACCATAAATAAATTCAACGGTCTCATCATTAAAAAGTAGTTTTTTATTTAAAGCGAGTGTTTCTAATTCTATTGTCGCCATCGTAACCCCTTTGTTTGAACTGTTATCATTGTATCATAATTAAATTACAATGAAACGCATGTTATAATCATTTTATAAAAAAGTTAATCATCGAAAGTAGGTCATTTATGATTTATCATCATTTAAATAACGGTTTAAAAATACCCGCTTTAGGAACAGGGACAAATACATTTGGAAAAGAAAACAAAGACTTCTTTGGAGAGATTAATTTTGATACGAAAGAACTACGTTCAGCAATCAACCTAGGATACAGATTAATCGACACTGCCATTTATTATAGAAATGAAGCCGTCATTGGTCAAGCTGTCAAAGAATCAAAGGTTGATAGAAACGCGTTTTTTATTACAACTAAAATTCCTGAAAAAGTAGAATTTAGCAGCACTGATGCACGTGTAGCTCAACATATTCAGCAATCACTTCAAAACATCGATTTAGATTATATTGATTTATATTTAATGCACTTTCCACTAGAAACTAATGAAGAAAACGTAAGAGTATACCGCATCTTAGAATCGTTTGTCGATCAAGGTGTCATCAAATCGATTGGTGTTTCTAATTTTAATATCGAACAATTGCAATATCTTATTGATCACGTTAGAATCAAACCTGTCCTCAATCAATTTCAGTCTTATCCAGGAAAACATCAACAACATCTTATCGATTTTTGTAAAGAAAATGACATCATCCCCGAAGCTTATCACTCGATTGCGAAACTTTCAGAAGAACATAAAGAAATACTGACACAAATAGGAAAGCAATACAATAAATCATGGAGTCAAGTTGTTTTAAATTATCAAGTAAGTCAAGGGATGGTTGTCATCCCTAAGTCACATAACCCCAAACACCAACAAGAGAACATCGATGTTTTTGATTTTGAGCTTACAGAAGAAGATCAGCAAATCATAAAACAGTTGTAAATAAACAAAAGCTCTTATGAGCTTTTTTTTATATCCATATAATCCCATAAAACCATGGAGTTTATTGAGCATGTTATAATTGAAAAAAACAAAAGAAGGTATGAATGAGAATCAAAGTCTTCATCATGATATCGTTGATCATATTTATAAGTGCCTGTACAACTGAAGTACCTTCTTTACGTATCTATTTTGAAACTAATGGATCACCCACAAATATATCATCCATCACGTATGATGAAGACACATTCCAACTCCCGACGCCACCAATAAAAGAAGACTTCACATTTGATGGGTGGTATGTGGATAATGACACATTTTTAAATCCATTTAATATNGATCAAATCAGTATGTCTAATGGATCAGACATCANGTTATACGCGAAGTGGATCCCAATCACACATACGATTACTTATCAAACATACGAAAATATTACAAACGACATCATGTTGCAAGGTGGATTTCAAACCGTTTCTCTAGGAGAATTCCATTCAGCAGCCATTACATCAACAGGAGATTTATGGACGTGGGGCAATCATGATTACGGTCAAACCGGGCATGATCAAGAGATACCTACTAACATTACAAGCTTGTTTCCTTTAAGTGAGTCTGAAACATTAGAACGTGTCTTTTTAGGGTGGGAACATTCAGCTGTTTTAACGTCTTCTAACCAACTGTATATGTTTGGAAAAAATGATGTTGGTCAACTTGGCACAAATTCAAATCGTCACTCTAACCAACCCATCAATATCACACCATCTTTTTCACTTTCACCCAATGAAACCATTGAAGACGTTGCACTTGGATGGGGACATTCACTTGCATTAACATCATCGGGTCGTCTGTTTACGTGGGGTAAAAACGATAGTGGCCAATTAGGAGATGGCTCTAACATCAATGCGTTTACGCCTAAATACATCACTTCAAGATTAAGACTTGCTCCCAATGACATGATTATGTCGATTGCAGCAGGAAGTAGTCATTCAGCCTTACTTACTAAAGAAGGACGTCTCTTTTTATGGGGCAGAAACGTTTATGGTCAAGTCGGTGATCAAACCAATACAAGTAAACACACACCAGTAGAGATTACCTCAAGCTTTAATTTAACAACCAATGAAAAAATAACAGCCATTACATTAGGTTGGGGTCATAGTGCAGCAATCACTTCAAATGGACGCGTATTTACATGGGGATTTAATACATTTGGACAATTAGGAAACGATACACTAGAAGATGAACATCAACCGATAGAGATTACCTCATTTTTAAATATGAACCCAGATGAAAAAGTGATCAGCATTAAACTTGGAAGTAGTCATGCTTATGTATCAACGTCTTTAAATAGAAGATTTGTATGGGGATGGAATCAATACGGACAACTTGGAATACAAGATAACGAAAACAAACTCATTCCCTATGAATGGCAATTCTCTTTTGATCACGACATCAAAGACGTCTTTCTAGGTGTATATCATTCAGCAGTTACTCTAGAGAATGGTGAATTATATCTTTTTGGATATAATAACGAAGGTCAACTTGGTATCCACGGTATTGAACTTACCAACCAGCTTACGATGTTAGAAATCTATCAAGCACTCACGATAGAAACACAAGTAAAAGAAGCATCTTCGTTTCCATTAGAATTAAGAGATCCAGTGATAGAAGGATATACATTTCTTGGTTGGTATGAAGATCTAACATTTCTAACATCATTTCCGATGAATGTCACCGATAAAAAAAACCATACCATGTATGGATTATTTATTAAGACGAACTAGCATCAAACATGTTGATCATATCATTCCGATTGCTAAAGGTGGAGAAACCAAACTATATAATCTTCAAACACTTTGTGAAACATGTAACTTAGGAAAATCTGATTTACATATGTAAATAAACATGATGAAAAAAAGATAACCACGAAGAAGAAGTAAAAGAAGAACAAGTTCAAGCGTCATAATTAAAGAAAACACGTTCAAAAGAACGTGTTTTCTTTTTATAATGATGCTATACTATAATTACTTTTGAATCATTAAGGATTTACATGTTACTATCTATATCGCTCATCATTTTTACAGGACTGAGTCTCTCTAAACTTGCAGATTTACTGAAACTCCCTAAACTCATCGGCATGTTACTTGCTGGTATTTTATTAGGTCCTTTTGTTTTCGATCTCATCGCACCAGAACTTGATCGTATCTCACTTGATATTCGGTATATGGCACTTACTGTCATCTTACTTAGAGCNGGTCTATCNCTTCAAATCAAAGCGTTACAAATAAGAAAAAAAGAAGTGATNGTTCTNTCTTTTTTACCTGCAATGATAGAAATCATTGGGGCATTACTTCTNGGACCCTTACTATTAGGATTCACTATTTTAGAATCTTTACTTCTTGGAAGTATACTTGCCGCCGTCTCACCTGCAGTGATTGTTCCGAAGATGTTAGACATGATCAAAGAACATCATGGCACCAAACGTGCCATTCCTCAGATGATACTTGCGAGTGCCTCACTTGATGATATTGTTGTGATTGTAGTATTTACTTCCTTTCTTAAGCTTTCACTTGGTGAAAGCTTAACGATATCAACGATGCTTTCATTACCCGTCTCTTTATTATTGGGAATCCTTTCGGGCATATTACTAGGAGTATTATGTGTTGCATTTTTTAAAAAGTTTCACTTACGAGATTCTATTAAAGTGTTATTGATTTTAGCTATAGGCTTTCTCATGATCACCTTTGAAAGAGAAAATATCATCCCTTATTCAGGGTTAATAGGCATCATGATACTTGGGATGACGATGTTATTAAAATCTCCAGAAATCTCTAAAAGACTTGTTTTAAAATATGAAAAACTTTGGATACTCTTTGAGTTATTATTGTTTGTTTTAATTGGAGCTGCACTTGATGTATCTAATGTGTTTGAAGTAGGCGCAAATGGACTCCTACTTATTTTAGGACTTCTGCTCTTTAGAATCTTAGGGGTTTGGATTGCAACCCTATTTTCAGACTTAACCTTAAAAGAAAAACTCTTTGTAGGCATCAGTTATATTCCTAAAGCAACGGTACAAGCATCGATTGCTAGCATTCCTTTATCTTTAGGAATACCAAACGGAAATACGATGTTAACCATCGGTGTATTATCGATACTTGTGACAGCACCACTTGGTGCATTCTTAATTGAACAAACTAAAAAAAGACTCGTTTTGTAAGGTCACTTCATATACAATAGTATTAAGGAGATATCATGATAAAAAATCCAATTATTTCTGGATTTTATCCAGATCCTTCAATGATAAGAATAGAAGATGATGTTTATATTATCAATAGTAGTTTTGAATATTATCCTGCGATTCCTATTTGGCATACAAGAGATTTTAAACACGTAAAACAAATTGGACATGCAATTGATCGCATTGAACAAGGTCTTGATTTATCAAACGTCAATCCGAGTGGTGGCATTCAAGCGGCAACTTTAAGATACCATCACGGTATGTTTTATATTACATCAACCGTAATCTCTAAAGACTACCCCACACATTCCGATCACTTTATTATTTATGCTAAAAACATTGAAGGTCCATGGTCAAAACTTCATTTTATTGAAGGTGCAGAAGGTATTGACTCGAGTTTATTTTTTGATGAAGATGGTACGTGTTACTTTCTTGCAAACCGTATGATTAAAGATCAACATGATGGTGGAAAAACAGAACTTTGGATTTCTAAATTTAACATTGAAACTTTTCAATTAGAAGGCGACATCCATGCCTTATGGCAAGGGACTGGTGGTGTGTTTCCAGAAGGCCCCCATCTTTATAAAAAAGAAGGAAGATACTACTTAGTGATTGCTGAAGGTGGGACACTTCATCATCATGCAGTCACAGTTGCATATTCAGATCATATTTTTGGACCCTATGTATCAAGCAAAAGAAATCCTTTATTAACACACAGACATTTACATCGAACCTATCCGATTCAAAATGTGGGTCACGCGGATTTAGTAGAACTTAAAGATGGTTCATGGATTGGGGTTTGTTTAGGAAGTCGACCTCAAGGTGGATTTTATGATGGGTTTAACCTTCAATATTCTTTTGGAGGATATTATAGAAATTTAGGACGCGAAACGTTTGTATTTCCAGTCTCTTGGCCGACCGATCAAGAAGGCCCTTTATTATGTGGGGACACTGGAAAACTAGAAGAATCATACACCCTAGACTTACCTGAATACAAACAAACTGATACGCCGGTTCAACTTAGTGAAGCATCACTCAAGATGAAGTGGGTGCATCTTCATCATGTTGAAAGACATCATGTTCAACTACAAAAACAAGATCACCTCACATTGATCTTACAAGACACACTTGTATCAAGCTTTATTGGTTTTCGTCAAACCTCATGGAAACAAAACATTCGTTTTGATATCGACAGCTCTAAGATAGACGATGTAGATCAATTGAATATTGTCGCATGGCTAAGCACCGATACATATATTGGGATTGAACTAACGAAAGCGTTTATTCATTTTAAAGAAGTGTACCAAGGGAAACCTAACATTCATCATCACGTGATTCATCCCACACACAAACACCACATTGAAATTCTACTTGACTCACAGGATTATACATTTAAAATAGATGACCATCAATTCACTTTTGATGGTCGCGTGATTTCGCCAGATTTAAACGATAGTCACACCGGTGTTCTCATTGGATTTACAGGGATTTCAAAAAACCAAACAAAGATAGAAATTAAACATTTAAAGGTGTTATAAAAGGAGAATCACATGTCATTTCAAGCATATTTAAAAAACATTGAAACACATACAGGAAAAACAATTTTAGACATTCAAGAACAAGCATCTTTAGATGGTTTATTTCAAGATGATTTAAAAGCAACACAATTCGTATCTTATATGAAAGAAACCTATGATCTTGGTAAAGGTCATAGTATGGCATTATGGAAATACTTCATTGATAAGCGTGTTATTCATACGAAACATATATCCATTTCAACATGAAAAAAGTCTATCTTACAGGGATTACACTCAGCTGTAACAAACACAGTAAATATTAGTGTAACCTTATATAATTAATCAAATCGTAAAATTACAGCAATTGAAGATTTTAATTTTAAAATTTTTAAAAACAACCAATTGTTGGCTACATATAATCAACAAGGGATAAATAATTTTTCTACAACATTAACAAATAATAAGTTCGTTACCTTATCATTTACAGTCAAGTTAAGTGATCTGGTCAGTTTAGAGAACATTACTATAGATTGGGGAATCTTTACATATTATTACAATCAGTGATAGTCTAAAATTATCAGGCTTAAAAAAAACTAAAAATAAGTCTCGAAAACAGAGTAACGGACTTCCAAAACATGCAGCAAAGGACTGAAAATCCATGTATCGATAACAAATATATTTAAAAGACCTTACTTTAAGGTCTTTTTCTTTATACTCTATGCTCTATGCTATAATAATTAAAACTTTTAAAGGACAATCTATGTCAAATCCTTACGCTTCATATAAAAATCCAATCTACGCTAAAAAAGGTGTCGTTGCTTCTTCAGAAGGTCTCGCCTCACTTGCAGGACTTGAAATCCTTAAAAAAGGTGGCAACGCCATTGATGCAGCTGTTGCCACTGCTGCAGCGTTAACAGTCGTTGAACCTTGTAGTAACGGCATTGGTAGTGATAACTTTGCGATTGTCTATTTTAAAGATCAGTTATACGGCCTCAATAGTAGTGGGTATAGTTCTAGAAATATTTCAATCGATATAGTCAAATCAAAAGGCCATGACACCATGCCGCCTTTTGGTGTGATCCCGATTACCATTCCAGGGACCCCTAAAGGATGGGCAACCCTCATTGAACGGTTTGGAAACTTAACCTTATTAGAAGTTTTAGAACCTGCCATTAAACTTGCTAGAGAAGGGTTTATGATTTCTGAATCCGTTGGCTATTATTTTGAAAATGCCATCAAAAAATATCAAGAGACCAATCAAGGAGACATGTTTCAAACATTCTTTGATGTTTTTACAAAACAAGGCAAACGGTATCAAGTAGGGGATCTCTTTCAATCAGAATTAATGGCGGATACCCTTGAAGACATTGGTAAAACAAACGCCAAGAGTTTTTATGAAGGTGATCTTGCTGATAAAATTGTGTCTTTTATGGAAAAACATGATGGCTATATCGACCATGATGATTTAAAGTTTTTTTCTTCTACCTTTGTTGATCCTATCTCCACCCATTATAAAGGCTATGATGTATATGAAATTCCGCCTAATGGTCAAGGGATTACGGCACTCATGGCACTGAACTTACTAAAAGATGAATCTTATGATCTATATCATCCTTATACGACCCACAAACAAATCGAAGCACTTAAAATCGCTTTTTCTGATACGTTAACTTATGTGACAGATCCAAACTTTATGAAAGTGAATCCTTCTTTTTTATTAAGTGACAATTACGTCAACTTAAGAAAAAAAGAGATCAAAGAAAACGCCTCTTTATTTGAACCACTTGATTATCAAAAGGCAGGCACTGTGTATTTAGCAACTGCAGATCAAGAAGGCAACATGGTGTCTCTGATTCAAAGTAATTATATGGGCTTTGGAAGTGGTGTTGTCATTGACGGCACTGGGATCTCCATGCAAAACAGAGGCCATACCTTTAAGTTAGATGAGACCCATCATAACAAGTTAGAACCGAGAAAGAAAACCTATCATACAATTATTCCTGGCTTTCTGATGCAAGGGCGTCAACCTATTGGACCTTTTGGCATTATGGGTGGGTTCATGCAACCTCAAGCCCATGTTCAAGTACTGATGAATCTGATTGATTTTCAAATGAACCCTCAAGCAGCATTAGATGCCCCACGTTTTAGATGGGATGAAGGATTGAAGGTTGCGGTTGAAAATAGTATGGATCCAGCTTTAATAGACTCCTTAAAAGAAAAAGGTCATGATATCGTCATTGAGGCGAGAGGATCATCATTTGGGCGCGGGCAGATCATCTTAAAAAAGGGTGATCATTATGAATGTGGCACTGAAACAAGATGTGACGGATTGATTGCATACGCGTAATTAAAACCTTAAAGAATTGTCTTCATACATGATATACTTAATGGGAGGAGACAAACATGAAAAAAACATATAACCTAATTTTATTATTAACCTTTTTATTTGTATTATCATCGTGTGTGACCACCCCCGAAGATACGCTTCCAGATGAAACGGAAGTGAGTATTTGCAATGAAACCTTTGATGATAAAATGATCACGTTTTGTGATGATTTTGAATCTGCAGACAATCCAAATGCACAAGGTGTGGATCTATCTAAGTGGGCATTTCAAACCGGAGACGGCTCTCAATACGGGATTCCTGGTTGGGGCAATAATGAAGCGCAGTATTACAGAGAAGAAAATGCGTTTGTTGAAGGTGGGTATTTAAACATTCAACTTAAAAATGAANCTTTTGGGGGAAAAGGATATACCTCAGCGAGACTTTGGACCAATAATATTTTCTCTCAAACATATGGACGATTTGAAGCGTCTATTAAATTGCCTTTAGGCAATGGATTGTGGCCAGCGTTTTGGTTACTTCCNGATAATACAACNTATGGGACGTGGGCAGCCAANGGAGAAATCGATATTATGGAAGCCAAAGGTCGTCTTCCATATGAAGCATCNGGTGCGATTCATTATGGCGGTCAGTGGCCAAATAACACCTATTCTTTTGGAACGTATACATTTCCTTCAGGACAATCNATCAATGAATTTCACACGTATGCGATTGAATGGGAAGAAAATGTCATCCGTTGGTACATCAATGACAACTTGTTTTATCAAACAAGTGATTGGTATAGTGAAAATGGCGCATATCCAGCACCATTTGATACCTCATTTTATATCATTTTAAATTTAGCAGTTGGTGGCACCTTTGATGGTGGACAATTACCGGATGCTTCTATCTTTAATGAAGATGTATTAATGCAATTAGAGTATGTCAGAGTGTTTCAATATTTTAAATAAGAGATATGATTAAAGAAGTTAACATTCAACAAAATAATCAACGTGGATTTCCACTAGATATACCATCGATTCAATCGATTGATTCGATGGTGTTTAAAACGCCAATTACAATTTTAGTGGGTGATAACGGTTCAGGAAAATCAACCTTTTTATTGTCATTAGCTAAAAAACATGACGCCATCAATACGAGTATGTATCCACTTAACCATCCATATTTCGATCGATATCAACCGCTTGTTGATAAGATGACATTGACCTATGATATTAAACATAAAAAAGGGTTCATGTTTTCAGGTGAAGCATTNATNACNTATATTCATCATTTACAAGATCAAAAAAAAGACTTGGAAGCCTATGTTCAAGAAGTTGAAAAAGCATATCAAGATAAAAGTGATTTTGCGAGAAACCAAGCACTTGCACCAGCTAAAAAAGAGTTGTATGCCATCAAAAACAATTATGATGGTGATCTTCAAGAAAAAAGTCATGGTGAAGGATTTTTAAGTTTTTTTAAAGCGCGTATGCATCAACAAGGGATTTACTTTTTAGATGAACCAGAAACGCCTTTATCTTCGATGCATCAATATCAATTATTTGTATTATTAAATGATCTTGCTGCTTCAGGTAGTCAAATTATTATCGCAACACATTCACCCATATTAATGGCACTCAATCACGCAACGATTTATGAATTTACAGATACCATTCAAAAGGTGAATTACGAAGATGTTGAAAGTGTACGATTTATGAAATATTTTTTAAATCACACCAAATTATTCAAAGAAAAAGTAAATTCAGGAACATAGTATGAAAGAAATCGATGTGATCAATCAAACACCATCACCAATCTCTAAACATGATTTAATTCGTGATTTAAAAGCCTTAGGATTATCGTCTAAAGATAACATTATGATCCATGTCTCGATGTCAAAAATCGGATGGATCATTGGTGGTGAAGTCACGTTACTTCAGGCACTTCAATCGTTTTTTCATGAGGGAACCATTGTCATGGTTACTCAAACAGGAGATCTTAGTGATCCTAGAAACTGGGAAAATCCTCCTGTACCATCTTCTTGGATGAATACAATCATTGAAGAGATGCCTGCCTATGATAAACATTTAACACCACCGAACCGGTTAGGACGACTTCCCAGGTTATTTTATAATGCCAACGATGTTTTCCGCTCAGATCATCCGATGGATTCATTTGCGGCATGGGGAAAACGTGCGAAAGACGTGACAAGCTATTGTGATTACCACTGTGCTTTCGGTGATAAAAGTCCAATCCAGTATATGATTGATCATGACTTTAAGATGCTTATGGTCGGAACCTCATATGATACAGCAACCGTCCTTCATTATGCAGAAACAAAAGTTAAGCATCCACCACGTATGAAGCAACTCTTATTTATCAAAGATGAAGTCGGTCAAAGACAGGTCTTAGAAGTCGAAGATATTGATTATGATACCATCTACTTTAATGAGATTGGACAAGACTATGAAAAGCACCATCACATCCAAAAAGGGTTCATTGGTCAAGCTGAATCCAAAGTCGTGGATGTAAAGTCACTTGTTCAACATGGCATCACCTATTTAAGAAACAAGGAACATCAAAATGCCTAAATATCATACGTTAGATGAATTATTAAAGACATTCAATCAAGATGCAAAGATCTTTTATGAACGTATGATATCAATTGCACAATCATGTGATATCCATATAAAAGTTCGTTTATTTGCTGGACAAGTTGCCTTTTATGACGACGCCACATTAAAACATACATTTCACGCAAGTCCAGTGATTGTGATGAACTTTTTAAACGATCA
>JGI26086J50260_1001673_pt1 | contig 12679 bp, 16 predicted proteins | sample SaaInl3SG_22_DNA_FD_50260 | JGI IMG/M metagenome (IMG submission 50260)
AGGCTTGAATGTCATCGACAGTTTCACCTTGAAATATATTGTCATCATCAATTACACCACCTGAACCGGTCAAAGAGGCAACGGGTGCAGATGATGCACTGTAGTAATCGTCCCACGTACTATCCAAAGGTAACTCCTCTGGTACAGCATTACCCTCTAGGGCGTCATGGGAAGTGACTTTATCAGAATCGACAGATTCATTTGTATCAGAAGAACGTTCTTTATCATCGTGTTCAGAATATAATTCTTCTATTTCTAGCAGTGGATTAGATTCTACAGCTTCTTGGATTTCTTGTTGTAAATCCAATGTGGAGAGTTGTAACAACTTAATTGCCTGCTGTAATTGAGGCGTCATCGTAAGTTGTTGACTAAATTTAAGCTGTAACGAGTGTTTCATCGAATTCCTTTTATTACTGACAAGTAAGCATCATCCAAAATACTTACTTCATTTTGATTATAGTCTAAATTCTTCGCCTAGGTACACTTCCTTTACCTTTTTATTTTGAAGCACTTGTGAGGCAGTTCCAGCAGCAATTAATTCACCATGACTCACAATATATGCTTTTTCACACACATCTAAAGTTTCTCTAACGTTATGGTCGGTTATTAATACGCCAATTCCACGTTGCTTTAACTGTTGAATGATTTGTTTTATATCACCTACCGAGATAGGATCTACNCCCGCAAAGGGCTCATCTAACAATATAAACTTGGGATCGGCAGCAAGCGCACGGGCAATTTCTACTCGTCGNCGCTCACCTCCTGATAATGCCATACCAGCACTATTACGAATATGATTAATATTAAATTCATCTAATAATGCATCGGCATGACTTTCACGTTGTTGATTAGATAATNCTTTACGTGTTTGTAAAATCGCCATGATATTTTCATAGACGGTGAGTTTTCTAAATATCGACGCTTCTTGGGGNAAATAGCCAATCCCTTGTCGAGCACGCTCATGCATCGGCTGTAAAGTAAGTTCGGTTTGGTCTAATAAGATTTCACCATGATCTAATGGCACTAATCCAACAATCATATAAAAGGTTGTCGTTTTACCCGCCCCATTTGGCCCGAGTAATCCAACTATTTGNCCNGATTCNACTTCGATACTCACATCTCTTACCACTTNTCGAGATTTGTAAGATTTAGCCAGATGTGTGGCTTTTAATGTAGCCATTAATTATTATCATCCTGTTGTTCTTGGATTTGTTGTTTAAGGACTTCAGGCTGAAATACAGTGGTCACCCTTCCACCTTCTGCATTATTCGCTTTGGCAACCAACTGTTTATTGATTAAATCAAACTCGATAGATTCACTTTTAACCACCGAGGTGTCTTGGGCTAGCTGGGCATCACCGATAAAACTTACCTTGCGAGTTACTACGCTGTAGCGGATTTCGTTAGCCAACGCTGTCACGCGCGAGCCATCTTCTAATGACTGAGTGAACTGAGCTGGCTCACCGGTAGCAATAAATACTTCTTGGCCTTCACCGGCGCTGGCATCAATACTCAAACGCGCAGCATTAATGGTAAGACCCGCTTGAACCACAACCACGTCATCTTTATAAACCGACATTTTCGATACACCATCTACAAAAGTAGATTTTGCGCTGATCGCAATTGGCGCATTAATATCTTGGTTAAGTGACGGCTTATCGGATTTGGCTTGAAGCCCCGAAGATAGCATTAATGCACTTAAAATAATTAAGTAACACATCCAATTATATTTCATTTGTTTCTCTCAATTAATTCAACGACGATGACTTAATCGTCGGTTTATCATCGACTATTACAGCACCAAAAATAGTCTTTACATGACCGGTTAAGTTAAATTTCTTAGTGTGCATATTGGCATGAAATCCTTCACTAAGCATCGAAAATTCCATTCCTGTCATTAATACCTCACGATCTGAATACATAGTATTTGTATTGAGATCAATTTCAATAAATTCAGACGTAATCTGTTGGATAAAATCTGTGTCGTTTAAGCTATTAATTTGAATATTGCGTTCCAAGCGAATGATATTATTAGTAAATAAGGTGCCCACATCAGCAGTCACCTTGTAAGGGGAGTCTGCATTTAGATAAATAGTGTATTGTGGATATTCAAACACCATAAATCCCAGTGAATCGTATTGCTCCATCACTTTTGCAAACACTTTGTGGCTTAACGTCCCATCATCAGCATAGCGTTGAGAGGTTAAGTTTTCAGCACGGTATGTCGGTATTTCAAAAATTTGGCTCGGATCAACATTATCATTGTGATGGTGGTGTTGCTCTGTGGGGTAAAAGTACACACCTAAAATACAAGCAAATAAAAATGTAATACTATAACCGACACGTCCCATCAGACACTAGCGCCATGAATGTTATCAAGTAAATTATGTACTTGTAAAAATGTATCTGTGACTTCTCGAACTGCCCCAAAGCCCCCGTCGAGCTGGGTAACCCAATTAGCTTGTTGTGAGACATAAGGATGGGCGTCATGCACTGCGATTTTCACTGCACTGTGCTTATACATGCCTATATCTGGCATATCATCTCCCATACTAGCGATTTGATGAGGCTGCAGAGAAAGTGTTTTCATTAATTGCGCGAGTGCGTCCTGTTTATTCTCTTCACCTTGAATAATGTAAGCCACATTGAGTGCACTCATACGTTGCTGGACTAATTCAGAGCGACGACCTGTAATAATCGCAACTTCAATACCACAACGAGCTAATGATTTAATGCCATAACCATCTCGGGTATGAAAAGCTTTCAGTTCCTCACCATGATTACCTAGGTATATGCGTCCATCACTAAACACACCATCAACATCACAAACAAGCAGTTTGATGGGGGCAAGCTTTGCAAACAATTCACTTGAAAAGTATTCGGTGTATAACGTTTTAACTGAACTCACTACACTACTCCAGCTTGCAATAACATATGCATATTAAATGCACCTATTATCTGATGTGTATTATTAACCACTAATAATGCGTTAATGTGTTGTTCTTGCATAAGGTTTAACGCATCCACCGCAAGCATGTCGGCAGATACCGTTAAGCAGTTCGGGGTCATCACATCTTCAGCCGTTAACGCATGGATATCGAGCTTATGATCAAGTACTCGGCGTAGATCACCATCAGTGAAAATGCCGATTAAGGTTCCATCTTCATGTATCACTCCGGTCATGCCAAGCCCTTTACTGGTAATTTCATACAGCGCTACAGGTACTTGAGTATTAGCAGGCACACTGGGTATGTCGTTACCTGTACGCATAATATCAGCACATGTTAATAGTAACTTACGACCCAATGAGCCACCAGGATGTGATAATGCAAAATCTTCGGACGTAAACCCTTTCGCATCCAATAGCGCAACCGCTAAAGCGTCGCCTAATACCAACGTCACAGTGGTGGATGTTGTTGGCGCGAGTCCCAGTGAACAGGCCTCTGCAGGCACTTTAATGGTGACGACAATATCAGCGTGCTTAGCCAACGTTGACTGCATGTTTTGAGTGATTGCAATAAGGGTAATGCCAAGGCGTTTTAAAACCGGTAATAAACCTAATAATTCGTCGGTTTCGCCAGAATTGGAGATACCAATCACTATATCATCAGGGCTCAACATACCTAAGTCACCGTGATTAGCTTCTCCAGGATGCATAAAAAATGCTGGGGTACCTGTGGATGCTAACGTAGCCGCTATTTTATTGCCAATATGTCCTGACTTACCCATCCCTGAGACAACGACTTTGCCTTTACAGTTGAGCAACTTTTCACATGCTTCGACAAAATTATCATCTAAACAATCATGTAACGTCGCAATACCTGCCATCTCGGTATCAATTACCCGTTTAGCAGAAGATATAAATGATGTAGACATAATTGTTCCTAGTGTTCAATTAATCAAATATTAAGCAAACAATATAAATTGATAACCTAAAAACGCAGCAACTAATACTGCACCTTCTAATCGATTAATGCGTCGAGTGCCCTTAAAGTTAAAGCTAAAGATGAGTAATAATATGGTTAAGCCTAACATGACATACATATCTCGGGTAGCAGCATCAGCATCAATTAATCCAGGCGCAATTAATCCAGGCATACCTAATACCGCCAGTATGTTAAAAATATTAGAACCAATGATATTCCCATTGCCAGATCATCTTCCCCCTTCAACACTCCGGCAATGCATGCTGCCAGTTCAGGTAAGCTCGTCCCTAAGGCAATAATTGTTAAGCCAATCACCAAATCACTAATACCAAAGTATTTAGCAATAAATACCGCTGACTCGACTAAAAAATGAGCTGAGAGTGGTAACATCACTAATCCGAGAATGACCCATAATATTGCCACTGAAGTGGATACACCGTTAGGAATTTCAAGCTCATTTTCATCGACTAGTGGGTCGCCTTTTTCAACATTAAAAGACAGCCAAGCCATTCCTCCAAGCACTATGACAAATAAACTAATGAGAATAACACCTTCATTAAAGCTTAAAATTTGATCATGCAAAAAATAAACAGCGACTAAACACATAGCGAATAGTAATGGAAATTCACGTTTTAGGGTCCCTGAAGAAACTAATAGCGGTTTCACTAGCGCTGTAATACCTAGTACTAACGCAATATTGGTAATATTTGAGCCGATCGCATTACCCACCGCCGTATCTGGTGAACCTGATAATGATGCTGTAGCTGACACCACGATTTCCGGTGCAGATGAACCCATCGCAACAATCGTCAAACCTATCATCATCGGAGATACACCAATGTTTTTAGCTAACGCAGAAGCGCCGTAAACAAAGCGGTCAGCACTCCAACTCAAAATAGCGAGTCCAACTAAAAATATAACTATTTGTATTAGCACTGTAGTGTGATCCCTATGGGGTTATAACTTTTATAAGAAGTATGACATCTATTATTATGGTTAATAGTTAGCATATAGAAAAGTATAGTGATTATATTGACTAAAATGCTTTATAATGTCGCAATTATTGCAAAAAAAATCAGTCTTTTGTATTTGTTTCTACTATCATTTTATATGTTGTCTAATTCAGATACATAAATAAGCTATTCAGATTTGATTCAGTATAATTGTTTTATTGTATATATGAAGGTTTTACTTTTGCATTATCCATGTTGAAACCTCATAATTAATACCAATATACACCCCTTAACATCAAAGATTCATCTTAGGCACAGGACAGGCAACAATACTATTTATGACTGAAAATTTGGTAGACATTCAAAATATCACCTTCTCGCGTGCTAATCGAATCATTTATGATGATATCAGCATCCAAATTCCCAAAGGCAAAATCACGGCGATTATGGGTCCTAGTGGTATCGGTAAAACCACCATGTTACGCTTGATTGGTGGTCAACTTATCCCCGATCAAGGCGACATTAAATTTGCTGGTGAATCAATACCGAAGATGAGTCGAAAACACCTCTATCAGACACGAAAAGCCATGAGTATGTTATTCCAGTCAGGCGCTTTATTTACCGATATGAGTGTGTTTGATAACGTTGCCTTTGCTCTGCGCGAGCATACCCCCCTATCTGAATCCGTTATCAAAACATTAGTGTTGTTAAAATTAGAAGCTGTCGGTCTTCGCGGCGCGGCAAACCTCATGCCCAGCGAACTTTCTGGAGGAATGGCTCGACGCGCAGCTTTAGCCCGAGCGATTGCATTAGATCCTGAATTAATTATGTACGATGAACCCTTTGCCGGACAAGATCCCATTTCTATGGGCGTATTAGTGAAATTAATCAAAGCACTAAGTGAAGCGTTATCCGTAACAAGTATTGTCGTGACACACGATGTTTCTGAAGTGCTAGATATCGCTGATTATGTCTACATATTAGCGAATAAAAAAGTGATTGGACATGGCACTGCTGAACNAATAAAAGCATCAGANTCAAAACTAGTGCAGCAATTTCTTCAAGGACAAGCCGATGGGCCAGTTCCTTTTCATTATCCTGCAACTGATTTATCTNCACAGCTCTTGGGAGATTCGTTATGAACTGGGTAGTTCAAGTTGGTGCGAATACTTTGGATACNATTCGNTCTTTTGGTCGAGCATTCTTAATGCTAACAGGTGCGTTAATCGCTGTCCCACAACTAAAGAATATCCGTTTAACACTGCAACAAATATATGTTGTTGGCGTTCAGTCATTACTCATCATTCTGGTCTCCGGNCTTTTCATCGGTATGGTCATGGCATTGCAAGGCTATACTATTTTAGTTGGTTACGGCGCGGAAGGTTCNTTAGGCCCAATGGTCGCGTTGTCGTTATTGCGAGAATTAGGTCCGGTGGTCACTGCGTTATTATTTGCTGGTCGAGCGGGCTCTGCCCTCACTGCAGAGATAGGTTTAATGAAAGCAACTGAGCAGTTAAGTTCCTTGGAAATGATGGCGGTTGACCCGCTACGCCGTGTTGTAGCCCCGCGTATATGGGCAGGTATCATTTCGATGCCGATGTTGGCGATCATCTTTTCTGCAATCGGTATATTAGGCGGTCATTTGGTAGGAGTCGACTGGCTTGGCGTTGATTCAGGTTCATATTGGTCCATCATGCAAGCGACCGTTGATTGGAATAAAGATGTCGTTAACGGCATTATAAAAAGTATTGTATTTGCGATTGTGGTGACATGGATTGCGATATTTAAAGGCTATGATGCGGTACCAACATCCGAAGGTATATCACAAGCCACNACACAGACTGTAGTGTATTCTTCACTGGCAGTCTTAGGATTAGATTTTGTGCTCACCGCACTCATGTTTGGCATTAANTAGGAGTCAATATGACCACGCGTAAAACTGAACTTATGGTAGGTTTCTTTGTCATTTTAACTATATCAGCAACCTTATTATTAGCGATGAAAGTTGTTAATCAGGGCTTTTCTGACAATGAGTCAAGCTATACTTTATATGCAAAGTTTGACAACATTGGCGGATTAAAAGCGCGTTCTGCAGTAAAAGTTGGTGGTGTCACTGTCGGTAGAGTTGAGTCGATTTATCTAGATCCTGAGGATTTTAATCCTGTGGTCGTGCTAAGCCTATCTCAGCAGTATAATAATTTCCCGGACACTAGCTCTGTGGCTATATTGACTTCAGGATTACTTGGTGAACAATATATCGGATTTCAGCCTGGTTTTGCATTTGATGATTTTGTCACTCTCGCTGATGGTGATTATATTCAGGATACTAAATCAGCCCTCGTTCTTGAAGATTTAATCGGTCAATTTTTGTTTAGCCGAGATAGTGAATAATTTATTTAAGGAAACATTGTGAAAAAATTTATTAGCACTTTTTTTGCTATTTGTAGTTTAATATTAGCTAACTCGGCCATAGCCCAATTACAGCAGGAAGAAAATAATCCTCACTTAATGATTCAAGAGGCGGCCACGACAACATTTAATCGCATGAAAAATGAAAAGAGTTTAATTGCACAAAACCCTGAACATTTGCGTACCATTATGCGTGAAAATTTATTACCGCATGTCGATTATAAATACTCCGCATTTATGGTGCTTGGTAATCAAGCTCGAAAAGTACCAAAACAAAAGCTCGGTGAATTTGTCAATGTGTTCCGTGAATACTTAGTCACGACCTATGCAAATGCTATGGGTTACTATGACGACCAAACAGTGTCTTTTGAGCCTGCTGGCGATTATTCAGATAAAAAAATTGTCACCGTTAGAGCGTTAATCCAAGACGAAGGTAAGCCCGATATTAAAGTCGCCTTTAAAGTGCGTAAAGATCGCAGAACTAATCAATGGGGTGCCTATGATATGGTTGCAGAGGGGATTAGTTTGTTATCGAGTAAGCGCAGTGAGTTTGAATCAATCTTGCGTCAAGAAGGTATTGAAACAGTCATTGCGTTGATGCAGAAAAAAATCGATAACCCAATTGTTTTACAGAATACACCGACTCCAACCTCGAATGCAGATGGTGAAGGGTAACTTATGTCACTGGACTTAATATTCCAAAACAATACGTTAATCCTTAAAGGAGTGTTGAATAATCAAACGATTCAACAAGATTTGTTTGTGTCGCAGCGTAAAAAAATAGCATCAATACAAACATTAACAATTAATTTAGAAGCCATTACTCATCTTGATAGTGCAGGCTTGGCATGGTTACTTAATGCCATTAGGGATGCTAAAGCCGCAAATATCTCACTTGCATGGCAACATATTCCTGATAAATTACTACAACTCGCGCGCCTTAGTAGCGCTGAATCTTTTTTCACAACGCCTTCTGCTTAACATCTGATACTTAAGTGAAGCATAACCAACGGTTTATACGCTATGACGACTGAAGAAATAGAAACATTTCTAAAAGAACAGCTTTCCCTCACTGAAGTTCACGTGAAAAGCGATGGTTCTCACTTTAATATCATTGCTGTGAGTGATGCATTTGGCGATATGTCTCGAGTAAAACGACAACAGTTTGTCTATGCACCTTTAACTGATAAAATTGCCGATGGCTCTATGCACGCTATTTCGATTAAAACGTTTACCGAAGCGCAATGGTCTAAAGAGAAACTCTTTAACATTCCTCAATAAGGTCGCATTATCGTGGATAAACTTGTAATTACCCAGTCCTCAGCATTACGTGGGGATGTTGTTATTTCAGGGGCAAAAAACGCTGCCCTTCCTTTGCTAATGGCTTCTTTGCTATGTGATTCCCCCATCACTTTTAATAATGTGCCGGCACTGCGTGATATCACAACCAGTGTGAAGCTACTTGAGGGAATGGGTACACACATCACCTATACAACAAGAACTCTCTGACCTTAGATGCCAGTAAACTATCAAGTACTNTTGCATCGTATGAATTAGTAAGAACCATGCGTGCATCAATCTTAGTGTTAGGTCCATTGCTCGCTCGTCATGGTCATGCAGATGTCTCTTTGCCAGGTGGATGTGCTATTGGCGCCCGGCCAGTAAACCTTCATTTAACGGGTTTAGAGGCGATGGGAGCTAAAATTGATGTTGAAGATGGTTACATTAAAGCGAGCGTTCAAGGCAAGCTTCAAGGCGCAAACATTTTTATGGATATTGTCAGTGTCGGCGCCACAGAGAACTTAATGATGGCTGCAGCATTAGCAGAAGGCACTACAGTGCTTGAAAATGCAGCTCGTGANCCTGAAATTGTTGATTTAGCCAATTGCATTAACGCCATGGGTGGTAATGTCACAGGTGCAGGTACCGATCAAATCATCATTGAAGGGGTAGAATCCTTGCACGGATGTACCTATTCAGTCTTACCTGATCGTATTGAAACAGGTACATTTCTAGTCGCAGCCGCCGCAACACGAGGTCATGTTCGTTGTCTCAATGCAGCCCCTGAGACGTTGGATGCTGTGTTAAGTAAACTTCGCCAAGCGGGCGCAGAAATCACTACAACAGCGGATACCATTGAACTGAATATGCATGGTAAGCAACCAACCGCTGTCGATCTTAAAACGGCTCCACACCCAGGTTTTCCTACTGATATGCAAGCTCAATTCGTAGCAATGAATTGTTTAGCCCAAGGAAGCGGAGTTGTTACTGAAACCATTTTTGAAAATCGTTTTATGCACGTACCTGAATTGCAGCGCATGGGTGCTAAAATAACGCTGCAAGGTAACAGTGCTATGTGTCAGGGAAGCGCTGCGCTTAAGGGAGCGCCGGTTATGGCGACAGACTTGAGAGCATCAGCATCATTAGTGATTGCTGGACTGCTGGCCGAAGGTGAAACCCATGTTAATCGCATTTATCACCTTGACCGGGGTTATGAATCGATTGAAACCAAATTAAACTTACTGGGTGCCAATATCAAGCGCATGCCTGAATAAGCTCTTCATGTCGGTTTTGAATAAAAGTCCACTCATCAGCTTATCATAAGCTGGCTGAGTGGTGCTGCATTGCGTATTTTTCCAATAATTTTTCTTCCATGGGTCATTGACTAAATAAACATCTTCGCCGTTAACAGCAACACCTTCTAGCGATGCATTATCCATAAATGCATATTCACTGCAATCTGGGTCAAAAGGCATATTGGGTAATCGATTAGGTGCTAAATAACGCAACTTAACTATCTTAGTTGGCAACTTATTATCAATATCTATAAGCCATAGTTGATTATCATTGCGAGCAGCTGCGATTAACCAATTAACACCATTATACGTGACAATATCAGAGCCATTTATCGGATGTGGGCGTGGCTTACGATCAAATTGGTGTAAGTTTGGTAACGACGCATCCCAAAGATTTACTGATACAAAACCGGGTTGCTCCCAAAAGTTATTATCTAACTCGGTGGTAAAAATTTGGGCTCTAAACTGGCTATTTTTTTCCAATGATAAATATAACGTATTGTTTGAGATAGCAAGCCCCTCGATCCCATCATTTGGGAAATTACCAACGTCGGCTAATTTTGGAAATTGGACAGCGCGCGTACCCGTTACCTTGAGATTTTTACCATCCCAATTTAAACGAACAAGCACTGTGGGATAGGTTGTGGAATGCGTCTCGTTAAATTGTCTTTGACACTCTGTGGTTAATTCGCCCAATACCGAAGCATCTTCAGTCACTGTAATAAACCCATTAGGGTTATGAGGATCTTTGACTAATGCCTCGAGATCAGGTTTTGTATGTAAATACTGAGTAAAACAGTGAGTCGCTTGTTCGTTTGCAATTGTATATTGAGGTGTAGCAAATTCTCGTTTGCCTGTAGCGGGGTCAAAAAAATGCAATTGCTTCACTTGTTCATCAGCCGCACTTGCATCTGAAATCATAATTAAACGATTTTGCCAGAATGTTAACCCAGATGGTTGAGGATCAAGCAGTAATTGGTTGTGTTCATCAACTAGCCATTGGCCGGTTAATTCCAGTGCTGATTTTTGTTGAGATACGCTGACACAGCTAGAAAGAAACATAACGGACACAATTAGCAACAAAATTAACGGCGTTTTAAGTATTTTCATGTTCTGTGCTCTTTAGATTTTAGTTATAGTAAAACATGTACTCATTATTATAAACAACTTACATGGATATTGAACATTCTCGTGCATAATGATTCATCAACACTCCCTAGCCTAATAGCGGGTCCAATGCTTCGTCATGTGAGCCCGACTGAGTTCACATTATGGCTGGTGACGAGTGAACATTGTCATCCTGAATTATTGTTATATCGCGTTCAAAACGGACAATATCACCGACTTACTCTCCCGGAACAAAATAGTGAGATATTAGCTCATCAAGTCATCAAAATAGGCCAACACGCCTATATTCATTTGTTACAAATTAACACCCGTAGTGTGTTTTTGGATCCCGAAGCACATTACGCTTATGACATTATGCTACCCAATAGCAATGGTCTTATCAGTATCGCCAAATCCCATTCTACACTTCGTTATGAACAGCAAGCCTATTTTCATTTTAGGGTGCCCGGTGTGCTCAAAAATGTCATGCATGGCTCTTGTCGTAAACCCCATCACCCTGAACAAGATGCTTTGGCACAATTAGATAGACTCATTGAAGTAGGAATTAACCAGCCCGAAGATGCGCCTGATGTCGTATTCTTTACTGGCGATCAAATATATGCTGATGATGTTTCAGGTCCCATGCTGTTTGCCATCCACCAAGTCATCGCCCTTCTAGGATTATGGGATGAAAGTTTTCCTGACACCGATATTGATTCAGCATATGAGAAACTGAGTCAATCGACATTATATTATCAGCGTGAATCCATTTTACCGGATACTCAACCCAACGAAGATGTATTGGATAATATTTTTTCGGGCAAACGAAAACCTTTATTTACTTCTGTCCATGCTCAAAATCATTTAATGAGTCTAGCTGAAATTTTAGGAATGTACTTACTAACATGGTCAGACACACTATGGCAACTCATCGATTTATCGCCTCCTGAATTATCGGAAAACTCACTTAAGCGTTATCTTCATGAGCAAGATGCAATAGAGGGTTTCATCGAGACATTACCAAACGTTCGTCGTGCTTTAGCACATATCCCTAATTACTATATTTTTGATGATCATGATGTGACCGATGATTGGAATCTTACTCGCGCCTGGGAAGAAGGGATTTACGGTCATGGATTCTCAAGACGAATCATTGCTAATGCATTAATTGGTTATTGGCTATGTCAAGGAATGGGTAATCAGCCTATGCGGACACAGTCATTATTAAATAAGACAGTAGCGCATTTTTCCGATTCAACAATTATTGAACACACACAGTTAGGTGAAAAGTTATTAAATTGGTCCTGTTGGGATTACCAATTAGCAACGAGCCCTCCAGTAAGAGTCTTAGATACCCGCACACAACGCTGGCGTTCTGAAACAAGCAAACATAAACCGTCTGGTTTAATGGATTGGGAATCATTGGTAGAGTTCCAACAATCACTCGTCGGGGAAGATGATGTGATTGTCGTATCTGCAGCGCCCATTTACGGCGTTAAATTTATTGAAACAATACAGCGCTTTTTCACTTGGATAGGGAAAGCCNTAACNGTTGATGCCGAAAATTGGATGGCCCATAAAGGCACTGCTAATGTCATATTGAATATATTTAAACATGAACGGACACCTCCCCGATTTATTATTCTTAGTGGGGATGTACATTACTCATTTGTTTATGATGTGCGTTTACGATTTCAAAAGAACTCCCC
>JGI26086J50260_1001674_pt1 | contig 12675 bp, 10 predicted proteins | sample SaaInl3SG_22_DNA_FD_50260 | JGI IMG/M metagenome (IMG submission 50260)
CTTACAAAATTTTCAGAAGCTATTAATTCCAAACCATTTAACTGTCTTTCTTTTTCTTCTTGTATAAGATCAAAAATTTGATTGTCTAATTGCATTGTTTTAGATTTTATTAACACAACAAAAATAGTGAAAAACAGAATTTAAATAAATAAGAATTTATGAGTAATTTGTAGAACTTATTAAGATTTGTTATTAACTTAAAAAAAGGATGTTAAAAATATGTTATTGATTATTTTTCTTTAATAAATGATAAAAAATTACATAAATTTGAGAATAAAATAAAAATACACAAATGATAATAACAGCAAATAACCCTAATAGAAAATCTTGGTTAAAAGTAGATAAAGATTCTGATTTCCCGATTCAGAATATTCCTTTTGGAGTTTTTATTACCAGAGATGATATTATTACCATTGGAAGTAGAATTGGCGATTTTGCTATAGATTTAGGTGCTTTTCATCAATTAGGTTATTTTGAAGGAATCCCTTTAACAGACGATATNTTTTTGCAAGACAATTTAAATGATTTTATTGCAGATGGTAGGAAAACGTGGCGTTTGGTAAGAAACAGAATTGCAGAAGTTTTTGATGTAACCAATGGTTCTCTTAGAGATAATGCAGCACATAAAGATAAAATTATCTTTAGAATGGATGAAGTAGAAATGCTTTTACCTGTTGCTGTGGGAGATTATACAGATTTTTATGCCAGTAAAGAACATGCAACAAATGTGGGGTCTTTGTTTAGAGATCCAGAAAATGCTTTGTTACCTAANTGGTTGCATATCCCCATTGGTTATCATGGTAGAAGTTCTTCNATAATACCTTCTGGTACGCCTATTAGAAGACCTTATGGACAAACAAAACCTGCTGAAGGAAGTAATACACCTGGTTTTGGACCTACAAAATTATTAGATTTTGAGCTAGAAATGGCTTTTATAACAACAGATGCCAATGTTTTAGGCGAAAGAATACCTATTGAAGAAGCTGAAGAGTATATTTTTGGATTGGTACAGTTTAATGATTGGTCTGCAAGAGATATACAAGCCTGGGAATATGTTCCTTTAGGACCTTTTTTAGGTAAAAGTTTTGCCTCTACAATATCGCCATGGATTGTAACTTTAGATGCTTTAGAACCATTTAGAACCGATAATCCTAAACAAGTACACGAACCTTTATCTTATTTAAAACAAGAAGGAAAAGGAAGTTATGATATTCACTTACAAGTGGGGATTCAGCCAGAAAATGGAGATGAAACTATAGTTGCCAACTCTAATTTTAAATATATGTATTGGACAATGGCGCAACAACTAGCACATCATACCGTAAATGGATGCCCTGTTGAAGCTGGTGATATGATGGGGTCTGGTACCATTTCTGGACCTACAAAAGATAGTTTTGGTTCTATGTTAGAGTTGACTTGGCGTGGTAAAAACCCTATCAAACTAAAAGATGGTACAACCCGTAAATTTATTAACGATAACGATACCGTAATTATGCGGGCACATTGTAAAAATGATAAAGTACGTATTGGTTTTGGTGAATGTGTTGGTAAAATTTTACCTGCAAAATAAATAGTTATTTTCTACATAAAAAAAACCTCACTTTGTGAGGTTTTTTTTATGAATTATATTCATAAAAATCTTAATGATGATTGAATATTTGACGGATTTAAATATTCCTATTTTCTTAAACCAAATAATCCATTTGTTTGTTTATTTTATTTTTTTTTGCTGGAAATTTTCTAACTTCTAAAGCCCAACTTTTAATTTGTTTACTTCACTTTATCATAATTATCATCCCAATTTTTCTCAATTGGATGTTCGTGTAATTTGTCTAAAGATTTTGCAATAATCATAGATACTGTTGCATCTCCGGTAACATTTACTGTAGTTCTACACATATCTAAAGGTCTATCTACAGCAAAAATTAAAGCCAAACCTATAGGTAATAATTCTGCTGGAAAATTGATAGATTCTAAAACAATAACCAACATTACCATACCTGCACTTGGTACAGCTGCAGAACCAATAGAAGCTAATAAGGCAGTAAAAATAATTACTAATTGATTGGAAAATGTAGCACCTTCTGGCCATACTACTTGCATAATAAATACAGCTGCAATACCTTGGTACAAGCTAGTGCCATCCATATTAATTGTTGCACCAACTGGTAAAACAAAACCAGAAACTTCTTTATCTACGCCTAAATGTTCTTCAACCCTTTCCATAGTTACTGGCAAAGTAGCAGCACTAGAACTTGTAGAAAATGCTAATAATTGTGCTGGACTAATTTGTTTTAAAAACCACATTGGTGATTTTTTTGTGTACACAGCNACTAAAAATAGGTAAAAAACAATCATTAATACCAAACCACCAACAACACACAAAGCATAAANTANTAGTTTTAATAAAATTTCAGTATCATCAAAAGCAATAATAACATTTGCTAATAATGCAAATACAGCGTAAGGCGCAAAAAGCATGATTAGATCTACCATTTTCATCACCATTTCATTTAAAGAATCAAAAAAATCCATTAAAGGTTTTGCTTTTTTTTCTGATATTAACAGTAANGAAATACCTACAAACATGGCAAAAAAGATAACCTGTAACATGCTAGCATCTACAAAAGATTGAAAAATATTACTTGGAAAAATATCTACCAATGCCTGTAATGGACCTGCGTCATTTTGTGCCGTTGCTTTGGTTAGTTTATCGATTACATCACTAGAGTTTTCGTACTTTGCTTTAATTTTTTCTATGGTATCTGCAGACATTCCTGTGCCTGGTTTTACCAAATTTACAATACCTAAACCTATAATTATAGCCACCAAAGTTGTACCTATATAGATAGAAATTGTTCTTAACCCCATTTTTTTAATTTTAGAAATATCTTTTAAATCTGATATTCCTTTAATTAACGATGCCAAAATTAACGGTACAGCTATCAATTTTAATAAGTTGATAAATATGGTTCCAAANGGACTAATCCAGTCTGTTACAAAGNCTTTACCTCCTTCTATTGTGTTCATTATAAAACCAAAAATGATACCTAATACCATTCCTATTAAAATTTTCCAATGTAGTGCTAGTTTTTTCATGAAGTGTTAAAATTTATTAAGAAGTTGAAAGATAAAAAAAATCTCAAAAAAGGGTGTCACTTTATTCTGAAATTGTGAAATATTTTCAGAAAAACATTTGTTAAAAAAAAGTTGTCTACACTACTAAAAAATTAGATGTATTTAAAAAAAATCGCCCAATGATTAAAAAAACCATTTAAAGACGAGGAAAACTAGTTGTATAGTGCAGATTTTGAACAAGACAGAAAATTTAGAACAACTTTTAATAAAATAATAAATAAGTTTTACCCCAAAAAAACAGTTTTCATATTGGGGTTGCTTTAAAAATTTATTTCTGTCTTTTCTTCAATTCAGCTTCAATATCTTTTAAAGTGAAACCTTTAGCTTGTAATAACATTAAATAATGAAAGAGTAAATCTGCAGATTCATATAAAAACAATTCATCATTATTATCCATAGCTTCAATAACGGTTTCTACGGCTTCCTCTCCTACTTTTTGTGCTACTTTATTAATTCCTTTATCGAATAAANTGGCTACGTAAGATTTTTTCGTGTCTTTGTTTGCTACTCTTTTGGAAATCACATTTTCTAAGGTTGAAAAGAAACCAAAATTCGAATTATTTTCTTCGTTCCAACAAGTATCTGATCCTTTATGGCAAGTTGGTCCTTTTGGATTTACCTGAATTAACAAAGTATCATTATCACAATCTAGTTTCATATCTACTAAATTCAATACATTTCCACTTTCTTCACCTTTTGTCCATAACCTGTTTTTAGTTCTACTAAAAAAAGTTANCAAATTTGTTTCTTTGGTTTTGTTAAAAGCATCTTCATTCATATANCCTAACATTAACACGTTTTTTGTTGTTGCATCTTGAATGATTGCTGGCACTAAACCATCGTTATTTTTATTAAAATTGATGTTCATTTTATTTGGTTTTTGGTTGTTGGTTTTCAGTTTTTACACAAACCTTCAACCATAACTATAAACTATTATTATATTCTTACAGGTACTCCCTGTTTTTGTAATTCTTGTTTTAACTCTAAAATAGGAATTTCACCAAAGTGAAAAACACTTGCAGCTAATGCTGCGTCTGATTTTCCTTTTGTAAATGTATCTGCAAAATGTTGTACAGTACCTGCACCACCAGAGGCAATAATGGGAATATTTACCAATTCTGATAAGTAGGCTAAAGCTTCGTTTGCAAAACCTGCTTTGGTTCCATCATGATTCATAGAGGTAAACAATATTTCTCCTGCTCCACGTTGTTCTACTTCTTTTGCCCAATCAAAAAGCTTTATTTCTGTAGGAATTGTTCCTCCTGCTAAATGCACAAACCATTCTCCATCAATTTGTTTTGCATCAATGGCAACTACTACACACTGACTTCCAAATTTGTCTGCCAATTCACTTACCAATTCAGGTCTTTTTACGGCAGATGAATTTATAGATACTTTATCAGCACCACATTTTAACAATGCATCAACGTGTTCTACTGAAGAAATTCCACCACCAACTGTAAACGGAATGTTTACTTGTTCCGCCACTTTTAATACCATATCTAAAGTAGTTCCTCTATTTTCTAAAGTAGCTGCTATGTCTAAAAAAACCAGCTCATCTGCTCCTAAATCTGCATATTGTTTTGCCAAAACCACTGGATCTCCTGCATCAATTAAATTTACAAAATTGACACCTTTTACAGTTCTTCCGTTTTTAATATCTAAACAAGGTACTATTCTCTTTGTTAACATAAGCCCATCCTAACCTTCCCAAAGGGAAGTNATTTTTGTTACTGTCATTCCTGCGTAGGCAGGAATCTAGATTATTTATTTAATATAAAATTTTCTAATTGTTTTAANCTGATTTTATTCTCATAAATTGCTTTTCCAATAATTACTCCTTCACAACCTAATGCTGCTAATTTTGGCAATTCATTAAAAGTAGATATTCCTCCTGAAGCGATAAGTTTTAAAGANGTTTTGGCAGGCTCAACTTCACATTCGTTAAGTATTTTTGAGTACGTTTCAAAACTAGGACCTTGTAACATTCCGTCTTTAGAAATGTCTGTACAAATTACATATTGAATTCCTTTTTGTTGATAATCAGTAATAAACGGAATCAATTCTAAACTACTTTCTTCTTGCCAGCCATTGGTAGCGATCTTTCCTCCTNAATTATCGGGATAAAAATCGGCACCCAAAATAATTTTTTCTGCTCCAAATTTGGTAATCCAACTTTTAAAAACCGCTGNATTTTTTACAGCAATACTACCTCCAGTAATTTGATTGGCACCAGAATTAAAAGCAATTTCTAAATCTTTATCAGCCTTTAAACCGCCACCAAAATCAATTTTTAAATTGGTTTTCGTTGCAATTTGCTCTAATACTTTATAATTAATTATTTGACTTGCTTTGGCACCATCTAAATCTACAACATGCAAATATTGAATACCTGCTGCTTCAAATTCTTTGGCAACTTCTAANGGATTTTCNTTATATATTTTCTTGGTATTGTAATCTCCTTTGGTTAAACGAACACATTTACCTTCTATGATGTCTATTGCTGGNATTATACGCACTTTTTATCAATTTAACAGACCTTTCAGGTTTTAAAAAACCTGAAAGGTCTTAATTTTATAATTTTAGAAAATTCTTTAGTATCTGCTCTCCTGCAAGAGAAGATTTTTCTGGATGAAACTGCACTCCATAAAAATTATCGTTTTGTAATGCAGACGCATACTCAATTTCGTAATCTGTTTTGGCAATCATTTCATCGCATTTTTCTGCATAAAAACTGTGCACTAAATACATAAACTCTCTTTCTTTAACGCCTTTAAATAAATCAGATTTTAAATCATTAATTACATTCCAACCCATTTGCGGCACTTTTACATCATTAGAAAAGCGCTTTACAGCCACATCAAAAATACCTAAACCTTGGGTGTTGCCTTCTTCTGAATGATTGCACATTAACTGCATACCTAAACAAATGCCTAAAACGGGTTGTTTTAAAGTCGGTATCACTTTATCTAAGCCACTTTCTTGTAACATTTTCATGGCAGAGCTTGCCTCTCCAACTCCTGGAAATATTACTCTATCAGCAGCTTTAATTTCATCAATACTATTTGTTAAAACAGCATTAATACCTAAACGTTTAAAAGCAAATTGAATACTTTTAATGTTTCCTGCACCATAATCTATAATTACCAAAGCCCCATCTAACTTCCCCAAAGGGGAAGAACTCTCACTCTTGTAATTTATATTTTTTATTTCTTTATTCATTTGTTTAAAATAACTTTCAGTTATTCAATATTGTTTATACTCGCAACGATTCCATAATTCATTCCTTCCCTTTGGGAAGGTTAGGATGGGCTAAAGAAGTCCTTTTGTAGAAGGTAAAAACATCTTATTCGCATCTCTTTTTACTGCCATTTTCATTGCTTTTGCAAAAGCTTTAAAAATGCCTTCTATTTTGTGATGTTCGTTTACGCCTTCTGCTTTTATATTNAAATTACATTTTGCACCATCTGTAAACGATTTAAACAAATGAAAAAACATTTCTGTTGGCATATCTCCAATTTTTTCTCTCTTGAATTCTGCATCCCATTCTAGCCAGTTTCTACCTCCAAAATCTACAGCAACTTGTGCTAAACAATCGTCCATAGGCAAGCAAAAGCCATACCTTTCTATACCTAATTTATTACCTAAGGCTTTGTTGAACAGTTCTCCAAAAGCAATCATGGTGTCTTCTATAGTGTGNTGCTCATCAACCTCTAAATCTCCATCTACTTTTATGGTCAAATCCATATTTCCATGACGCCCTATTTGGTCTAACATNTGGTCGAAAAAAGANAATCCTGTATTGATATTATTTTTACCAGAACCGTCTAAGTTTAGTTTGATGTAAATCTTAGTTTCATTGGTGTTTCTGGTGATTTCTGCAACTCTGTCTTCTAATTTTAAAAACTGATAAATGTCTGCCCAATCTGTACTTTTTAAGGCAATACAATCTAAAATTTCTTGTTTTGAAGTTTCAATTTCGTTTGCACCTAACTCTGGGTTTTCAGACAAATAAATTCCTTTGGCACCTAAATTTTTAGCCAATTCCATGTCCGTGATTCTATCACCCAGAACAAAAGAATTTTCTAAATCATATTCCTCAGAAAAATAGTTGGTTAACAAACCTGTTCTTGGTTTTCTGGTTTCAGCATTTTCATGTGGAAAAGTTTTATCTATATAAACTGCCGAAAAAACAACACCTTCTTTTTCAAAAGCAGCAATAATTTTATTTTGAGCTGGCCAAAAGGTGTCTTCTGGAAAAGAATCGGTTCCTAAACCATCTTGATTGGTAACCATTACCAATTCGTAGTCCAATTCTGAGGCTATTTTAGCCATGTATTGAAAAACTTTTGGATAATATTCTAACTTTTCTAAACTATCTAACTGATAATCTACAGGTGGTTCTAGCACTAAAGTTCCATCTCTATCTATGAATAATACTTTCTTACTCATTATCTATTATTTTATAGACCTCACAGGTTTTAAAAACCTGTGAGGTCTTTATTTACATTATTCGGTTGTTTTTAAAACACGAATCAATTTCTCATTCTCCAAATTCGTTCCAATTGTAAAACGCAATGTGTTTTCACATAAAGGTTGGGTAGTTCTGTTTCTAACTACAATACCTTTTGCAACCAATTGATTGTAACGTTTTGTGGCATCGTCTACTTTTACCAAAACAAAATTACAATCTGTTGGGTAAATTTCTTTGATAAAATCGATTTCTTTTAAACACACAATTAATTGATTTCTTTCTGCTTTAATCTTACCAATTTCTTCTTGTACTTCTTCTACCTTTTGCAAACGTTCAATAGCCTTTTGTTGTGTTAATTCGTTTACATTATACGGTGGTTTTATATTGTTTAAAACAGCAATTATTTGTGCAGAAGCATAACATACTCCTAATCTTATTCCTGCCAAACCATAAGCTTTAGAAAGTGTTTGTGTGATGATTAAGTTTGGAAATGCTGTTAATTTCTCTAACCAACTTTTTTCTTCAGAAAAATCGATATAAGCTTCATCAATTACTACTAAACCATTAAATTTCTGTAATAATTCTTCTATTTTTTTAGATGTAAAACTATTTCCTGAAGGATTGTTGGGTGAACATAAAAACAAAATTTTACTTTTTGCATCTACTTTTGCTAAAATTTCATCAACTTTTGGTTGAAAATCTTGCGTTAATAAAACTTTTCTGTTTTCTATATTGTTGATATTCGCTAGCACTGAATACATTCCGTAAGTTGGTGGTAAAGTAATGATGTTATCTTCTTTTGGCTCACAAAATGCTCGGAAGATTAAATCCAACACTTCATCACTACCATTACCTAATAAAATATGCTTTTTTGAAACATTGTTAATAGCAGACAATAAGTCTTTTACTGAATTTTGCTGCGGATCTGGATACCTATTTACTCCATTTTCAAATGGATTTTCATTGGCATCTAAAAACACCATTTTATCTGATGAAGCATCTTTATATTCGTCTCTTGCAGAGGAATAGGGTGTAATGCTTTTGATGTTTTCTCTGATGAGATTTTTTATGTTGAAATTTGTCTTCATTACTTTTTCTTGTCATTCCTGAGAAAGCAGGAATCTATTTTACTGTGGATTCCCATTTTCATGGGAATGACATTCTATTTTAAATCATTTAAACGTAAAGTTACTGCATTTTTATGCGCCTGTAAGCCTTCTGTTTCTGCCATTAGTTCTATAGCATTTCCTATGTTCTGAATTCCTGTTTTACTAATTTCTTGAAACGTAATACTTTTTGTAAAACTGTCTAAATTTACACCAGAATATGCTTTTGTAAATCCGTTTGTTGGTAATGTATGGTTGGTTCCAGAAGCATAATCTCCTGCACTTTCTGGAGTATAATTTCCAATAAAAACAGATCCTGCATTTTCTATATTTTGTATATAAAAATTGTTATCATTGGTACAAACAATAAAGTGTTCTGGGCCATATTCGTTAATTAATTCTAATGCAGTTTCATTTGTTTCTAAAAAAATTGACTTTGAGTTTTCAATAGCTTTTTGCGCTATTTCTTTTCTTGGTAGCTCTAAAATTTGTGTGTTGATTTCTTTTTCTACTTCTGATATTAATTTTTTAGAAGTAGATACCAAAATAACTTGAGAATCTACACCATGTTCTGCTTGACTTAATAAATCTGATGCTACAAAACTTGCCTTTGCAGAATCATCTGCAACTACTAATAATTCGCTTGGACCTGCAGGCATATCTATAGCTACACCAAATTTGGTTGCCAATTGTTTTGCCACTGTTACAAACTGGTTACCTGGACCAAAAATTTTATAGACTTGCGGTATATTTTTAGTACCAAAAGTTAAACCAGCAATGGCTTGGATACCACCCACTTTTACAATTTTAGTTACACCACATAAATTGGCTGTATATAAAATTGCTGGGTGAATTTTACCTTGTTTATTAGGTGGAGAACACAACACAATTTCTTTACACCCTGCAATTTGTGCTGGAATTGCTAACATTAAAACTGTTGAGAATAATGGGGCTGTTCCACCAGGAATGTACAAGCCAACTTTTGTAATAGGTCTTTTTTCTTGCCAACAAGAAACACCAGTTGCAGTTTCTACAGCTACTTTTACTGTTTTTTGTGCTGTATGAAAATTAGTAATATTTGTTTTTGCTAGGGTAATAGCCTGTTTTAAATCTTGAGAAACCAAATTGATGGCTTCTTCTATTTCTGCATTAGAAACAATATTATTTTCTAAGGAAACACCATCAAACTTTTGTGTGTATTTGTTAATTGCTGTATCTCCATTCTTTTGAATTTCAGCAAAAACCTCATGTACGATACCTTCTATATCATCAACAGTTTTTGTAGGTCTTTCTAGAATTTGTTTCCAGTCTTTTTTTGATGGATTACTAATTACTTTCATCATTCTATTCTCTTATTAACATGCGTGAGCGTTAGGGATTGTAGCAACTGTTTGAGCTCTTTTTTCTTTTTCAGAAAAAAAGCGAGTGCGAAAAGCCCGTTAAAACGCCCAAAAAAATATCATCTTGTTTATAATATTAGATGCTGAAACAAGTTCAGCATACTTTAAATTTATAAACTAAATTTAAAGTACCATTTTTTCGATTGGACAAACTAAAATACCTTCTGCACCATTGGCTTTTAATTCGTCTATAATTTCCCAAAACTGATTTTTAGAAATTACGGTGTGTACAGAACTCCACCCATTTTCTGCCAATGGCAAAACTGTAGGACTTCTCATACCTGGTAATAAGGCCAAAATTTCATCTAATTTTTCGTTGGGTGCGTTTAACAAAATGTACTTAGATTGCCTTCCTTTTAATACCGATTGAATTCTAAATTGGATTTTCTCTAAAATGGCTTTTCTTTCTGCAGAAATTTCTGGAGAAACTGCCAAAACAGCTTCTGATTTTAATAATACTTCAATTTCTTTTAAACCGTTTTTAAATAGCGTTGAACCACTTGAAACGATATCGCAAATACCATCTGCCAACCCAATATTTGGGGCAATTTCTACAGAACCATTAATAATGTGCAAATTTGCTTCTATATTTTGTGCTGTTAAAAACTTTTTAACAGTTTCTGGATACGAAGTTGCAATGCGTTTGCCTGCTAAATCTTTTAAAGAACTGGCTTTAGATTCTTTAGGAACAGCAATAGAAACCTTGCATTTAGAAAAATCTAAGCGTTCTACAAATTCAATATTGTTTCCTTTTTCAATTAAAACGTTTTCGCCAATAATGGCTGCATCTACCACTCCATCTTGTAAATATTGAGGAATATCTCCATTTCTTAAATAAAATACTTCTACAGGAAAATCTCTAGCTGCTGCTTTTAATTGGTCTTTACCATTGTCTATAGAAATACCAATGTCTTTTAAGATTCTCATAGAATCTTCATTTAACCTTCCTGATTTTTGTACTGCAATTCTTAAGTTGTTCATTTTTGTTTTTTATGTTGCCTGAGCAAATTTGGTTTAGATCCCTGCCTTCGCAAGAATGACAAATTTATTGTTTTATTGATCCTGACTTTCTTCAGGATTATTTTAAAATCATTTTATGATTTTAAAATAAAAAACCCGTTTGATTTTCTCAAACGGGTTTGTATAATATATTAGACTTTATTCAATACATTTCTACATCGCTTGAGAGCAATTATATAAATGATGATGGTTTTGAGTAAAGTTCATTTTTTTTTGTTTGTGCAAATATCTTAATTTTATTTCTTTAAATCAAAATGATTTTTGTAAAATTTTTGAATCGGGTTCAATATTTATCAAAATTGTCGTTTTTGTTAATTTTTGATTTGAAATATTCAAGATATTATCCTTTACCTTCTTAAAAAAAATATAAATTCTTTAATTTATATTTAACAAATTAAAATTTGACTATTTTAGAAATATGTTAATGGAACAAAAAAAAGCTCAAGAAAATAAATTCTTGAGCTTTTTTGTTTTTATAATTTAACTAAAATTATGGTCTGTAATTAATTTTACGCATACGTAAGCTTTCTGGAGTTACTTCTAAATACTCGTCTGCTTTAATATACTCCATACATTCTTCTAAAGAGAAATCGATTTTTGGTGCAATTTTTACACTATCATCTGTACCTGAAGAACGAACGTTGGTTAATTTTTTACCTTTGATAAGGTTTACACCCATATCATCAGACTTTGCGTTTTCTCCCACAACCTGACCAATGTAAATATCTTGATTAGGATCTATAAAGAAACGACCTCTGTCTTGTAATCTATCAATTGCATAAGCTGTTGCTTTACCTGCTGCAGATGATACAATAGCTCCTTTTATTTCTTCGGAGAAATCGCCTTTATAAGGCCCGTACTCTGAAAATCGGTGGTTTATAATTGCTTGACCAGCTGTTGCTGTTAAGATTTTATTACGTAAACCAATTAATCCTCTAGAAGGAATTGTAAATTCTAAATGTTGTAAATCTCCTTTTGGCTCCATAATTAACAAGTCTCCTTTTCGTAAAGAAACTAAGTTAATTGCTTTAGAGGCTACATCTTCTGGTACGTCTATAGAAAGTGTTTCGTAAGGTTCTGATTTTACACCATCTATTTCTTTAATAATTACTTGTGGTCTTCCCACTTGTAACTCGTAACCTTCTCTACGCATGGTTTCTATTAAAACGGATAAGTGTAAAACTCCACGTCCGAAAACATTAAATTTATCTTCAGAATCTGTAGTATCTACTCTTAAAGCTAAGTTTTTTTCCATTTCTTTAAACAATCTGTCACGTAAATGACGAGATGTTACAAACTTACCTTCTTTACCAAAAAATGGCGAGTTGTTAATGGTAAACAACATACTCATTGTGGGTTGGTCTACCTCTATTCTTGGTAAGGCTTCTGGGTTTTCTAAATCTGCAATGGTATCACCAATTTCAAAACCTTCTATACCTGTTATTGCACAAATGTCTCCACTTCTTACTTTTTCTACAGAAGCTTTACCCATTCCTTCAAAAACGTGCAATTCTTTAATTCTTACTTTTTTGGTAGA
>JGI26086J50260_1001677_pt1 | contig 12667 bp, 12 predicted proteins | sample SaaInl3SG_22_DNA_FD_50260 | JGI IMG/M metagenome (IMG submission 50260)
GCCACCTCAGGTATCCGCGGAAGTTCTGCGCAAGATGAAGAAAACGGCTGAGGAATTTCTTGGTGAGCCTGTTACCGAAGCGGTAATTACGGTTCCAGCGTACTTCAATGACTCCCAGCGTCAAGCCACAAAAGACGCGGGCAAAATTGCCGGTCTAGAAGTAAAGCGCATCATTAACGAGCCAACGGCGGCGGCCCTGGCATACGGTATGGACAAGGCTAAGGGTGACCGCACNGTTGCGGTATACGACTTGGGTGGTGGTACCTTCGATATTTCCATTATTGAAATTGCTGAAGTCGACGGTGAGCATCAGTTTGAAGTGCTGGCAACCAACGGTGACACGTTCTTGGGCGGTGAGGACTTCGATCTACGGTTGATTGAATACCTCGCGAGCGAGTTCAAAAGTGACAGCGGCATTGATCTNCACANTGACCCTCTAGCGCTTCAGCGNTTGAAGGAAGCCGCTGAGAAAGCCAAGATCGAGCTTTCGAGTGCGCAACAGACGGAAGTCAACTTACCTTACATTACCGCTGACGCGACGGGTCCTAAGCACTTGGTGGTTAAGTTGTCGCGTAATAAATTGGAGTCGCTCGTTGAGGACTTGGTCAAGCGTTCACTCGAACCTCTTAAGACGGCTTTGCAGGATTCAGGTCTGTCAAAGAGTGAAATTGACGATATTATCTTGGTCGGCGGCCAGACACGTATGCCCATGGTTCAAGCGGCGGTAGCGGATTTCTTTGGCAAGGAACCTCGCAAAGACGTGAACCCTGACGAAGCAGTAGCGATGGGCGCATCCATCCAGGGTGCGGTATTGTCTGGCGACGTCAAAGACGTGCTTCTTTTAGACGTGACGCCTCTGACCCTGGGTATTGAAACAATGGGTGGTGTAGCAACACCGTTAATCGAGAAGAACACGACGATTCCTACCAAGAAATCGCAAGTGTTCTCGACAGCCGAAGACAACCAAACTGCAGTAACGATTCACGTTGTCCAAGGTGAGCGTAAGCAGGCGACAGAAAACAAATCGCTAGGACGTTTTGATCTTGCTGATATCCCACCTTCACCTCGTGGTGTTCCGCAAGTTGAAGTGACCTTCGATTTGGACGCGAATGGCATCTTGAATGTATCGGCTAAGGACAAAGCGACGGGCAAAGAGCAGTCAATCCGGATTACCGCGTCAGGCGGTCTATCGGAAGAAGAAGTCGAAAAGATGGTTCAGGATGCTGAAGCCAATGCCGAAGCTGACAAGAAGTTTGAAGAGCTCATTACAGTGCGTAACAGCTGTGACGGCATGGTACATGCTGCTCGTAAAACCTTGGAAGACGCAGGTGAGCATGCAAGTGATGACGAGCGTGCAGCGATTGAGTCGGCTATTGCTGAAGCGGAGGCGGCACTTAAGAGCGATGACAAGGACGCGATAGAAGCCGCGACCACTAAGATAACTGAGGCGACGGGTGCGGTTGCTCAGAAGATGTACGCGGCTCAGCAGGCAGCTGAAGGTGCGCAGGCAGATTCAGCGGGTGCTGACGCTAACGAGGCTGACATGGGTGACGACGTTGTCGATGCTGAGTTTGAGGAAGTGAAAGACGACGACAAGAAGTGATGACTCGATAGGCGGCATTGAATGCTGCCTACCGAGCACACAAGACCCAAGTCCTGGGTTAAAATGTTGATATGACGCGGGCCCTGGTTGCCCGCGTGTTTTTTGTGGCGAGCGTGCTTTTGCGCGCATTGAATGGCACAGGCAGGCTGGAAAAATATGTCCAAGCGTGACTATTACGAAATTTTAGGGGTTGATCGTTCAGCAACCGATCCGGAGGTTAAAAAAGCCTACCGTCGAATTGCGATGAAATTCCACCCCGACGCAATCCTGACGATCAGGATGCTGATCATAAGTTTAAAGAAGCGACTGAAGCTTACGATGTTCTCATGAATAAAGAGAAACGTGCGGCCTATGACCAATTTGGCCATGCCGGCGTTGATCAGTCCATGGGCGGTGGAGGCGGTTTCCAGGGCGGTGGGTTCAGCGATATCTTTGGAGATGTGTTTGGTGACATCTTTGGTGGCGGCGGAGGTGGTGGCCGACGGGGTCCTCAGCGTGGCTCTGATTTACGATATACCCTAGAAATTAGCCTCGAAGAGGCCGTACGTGGTACCACCACAGAAATCAAAGTACCTTCGTTGCAGCATTGCGCCACGTGTGATGGCAGCGGCGCGAAACCGGGTACTAGCCCTATTAGCTGTGGCGGTTGTGGGGGGTCTGGCCAAGTCCGAATGCAGCAGGGCTTCTTCCAAGTCCAACAGACATGTCCCCAATGCCGTGGTCGCGGAAAAACCATCTCTGACCCTTGCGTTGACTGTCGTGGTCAAGGTTTGGTGGAGAAAACTAAGACTCTCTCTGTCAAAGTGCCTCCGGGTGTCGATACCGGTGATCGGATACGGCTGAGTGGCGAAGGCGAGGCTGGGCCTGCTGGCGGGCCGGCTGGCGATCTGTTTGTGCAGATGTCAGTTAGGCAGCATTCGCTGTTTGAGCGTGATGGACGTCATTTATTCTGCGAAGTCCCCATTAATTTTGTTGATGCCGCATTGGGAGGGGAGCTTGAAGTGCCCACCCTTGATGGCAAAGTGAAGTTAAAGATTCCGTCGGAAACGCAGACAGGGAAAATGTTCCGATTACGTGGCAAAGGTGTTCAACCGGTCCGCGGTGGCCCTATTGGGGATTTGATGTGCCGCGCTGTCGTGGAGACGCCGGTTAATTTGAGTGCGAAGCAGAAGCAGTTATTAGAGGAGCTTCGTTCCACACTGACAGAAGGTGGTAATGAACAGTCGCCACGTCAGCATGGCTGGTTCGAGGGCGTTAAATCCTTNTTTGACGGGATGACTAAGTAATGACGGTGCGAGTCGGTGTAACAGGTGCTGCAGGTCGTATGGGCCGTATGCTCATTGAAGCCATTGGTGAAAGTCAGCAGGGCATCGATCTGAGCGCCACGATCGAGCGTCCTGAAAGTGCGCTTGCTGGTATAGATTCGGGCGAGCTGGTTGGTGGGGAAGCTAACGCCGTTGTTATCGTGAACGATCTCGCTACGGTCATTGGTGACATTGATGTACTGATCGACTTCACAGTGCCAGCGGCGACCCTCGCGAATGCAGAACTTTGCGCCGCGCATGGCGTTGCCATGGTGATCGGCACGACGGGATTTACGGTTGAGCAGGAACGAATGCTCTTCGCTCATGGTGCCAAAATAGCCCTATGTAAGGCATCTAACTTTTCCACCGGCGTTAACCTTGCGTTTAAATTACTCGAGCAGGCGGCGGCGGTGCTTGGTGATGATGTTGATATTGAAATTGTCGAGGCACACCATCGTCATAAAATTGATGCGCCATCAGGTACGGCACTCAGTATGGGCCAAGTGATCGCCGATACGTTGGGGAGAGATCTCAGTAAAGTCGCAGTCTATGGTCGTGAAGGCCAGACGGGTGCTCGTGAGCGAGACACCATAGGTTTTGCAACAATCCGCGCGGGTGATGTTGTTGGTGATCATACGGTTATTTTTGCCGCGGACGGTGAGCGGTTAGAGATTACACACAAAGCTAGCTCTCGGATGGCATTNGCACGTGGCGCTGTNCGAGCGGCAGCTTGGTTGGCGAGCCAACCACCCGGCAAGTACGACATGCAGGACGTCTTGGGTTTTAAATAATCAACGAGAAATAAGTCATGAATACGAGCCCCCATATTGTAGACATAGACGAGAGTAATGCTCAGCAGTTACTCATTGAAGAATCTAATCATCGACCCGTAGTTGTCGACTTTTGGGCAGATTGGTGCGAGCCGTGCAAGCAACTGATGCCGCTTTTGGAAAACTTAGCCAATGAGTACGCGGGTGCTTTCCTGCTAGCCAAGGTTAATGCTGACGAGCAGCAAATGCTTGCCAGTCAGCTAGGCGTTCGCAATTTACCCACGGTGATGGTTATCAAAGATGGCCAGCCCGTCGACGGTTTTACTGGCGCTCAGCCCGAATCGGTCGTCCGCGAACTTTTGCAAAAATATTTGCCGTCACCCTGGGACGCAAAAATCAGCGAAGCAGCAGCGTTGCTTCAACAAGATGATGTCGCGGGGGCGGTTGGTTTACTCCGAGCAGCATGGGAGGAGTCAGGGAAGCTGTTGGACGTCGCGCTGGCCTATGCGGGGGCCTTGGTTGAGGCAAACCGCTTAGATGATGCAGAGGCGGTCTTGAGCGATATTCGCATGGTGGATCAAAACGCTCATTATGAGCAGCTGATGGCTCAAATTGAGCTTAAGCGAGAAGCAGCGGATTCACCCGAGCTAAAAGCGCTCGAGGCGTTGCTGGCCGATGACGAAAACGATCATGGCTCTCGCGTTAAGCTGGCTGTTCAGCTCACCACTACAGGCCGCTATCGCGAGGCATTGGAGCATTTACTCATCGTCTTACGCGCGGACCGCGACTGGAATAACGGTGAAGCAAAGCGTTTGTACTTGGATGCGATTACCACCATTGGTAAAGGTGACCCTCTCGCAGCGGAATACCAAAGGAAGTTGTTCTCCCTGCTTTATTAAGCAAAACCCGGACAGGAGTATTGACGCCGACCTCATTCCGTATGATCGTCGGCGTTTTTGGTTTTATAAGCCATTGATTTTAAGGGCAATTAAAGGATCGCCGTGCGGTGAGTCCGCGGGCGCAGATTTCTCGCTGAGAAGGGCTTGCAAAGCGCGCCCAACTACCCTACATTCTCTAACGTAGAAAAACATACTCAAGGTTCAAAACCGCATTTATTGGGTCACACCCCACGTTTCAACCAACGATTGAGGTCGCTATGGATATTGCATTTTCAGCTGAAGACTTAGCGTTCCGCGAAGAAGTACGTGCATTCTTTGCTGAACATTTCACGCCGGAACTCCAAGGACGCCTGCGTAGTAACGGGTTTAAAAACACGATTGTCGAGTGGCAGAAGAAGTTGCACGAGAAGGGTTGGATTGCACCTAACTGGCCCGTCGAATTCGGTGGCACCGGCTGGACACCCACTCAGAAATACATTTACGAGACTGAGCGCTCGGAAGCAGGTATTCCCGGTACTGTGCCTTTCGGTTTGAGCATGGTCGGTCCTGTGATTTACCAGTTTGGTAATCAAGAGCAGAAAGATTATTTCTTGCCTCGTATTTTGAGCAGCGACGATTGGTGGTGTCAGGGCTACTCTGAGCCAGGTGCGGGTTCGGACCTAGCTGCGTTGAAAACTAAGGCTGAGCTTGACGGCGATGATTACATTATCAACGGCGCAAAAATTTGGACGACCTACGCGCAGTACGCGGACTGGATCTTTGTTCTCGTTCGCACGAGTAATGAAGGCAAGAAGCAAGAGGGTATTACCTTCTTATTGTGCGATATGAAGTCAGAAGGGATCAAAGTTAATCCGATAATTTCTATCGATAACGAGCACAGTTTGAATGAAGTTGAATTCAATAATGTACGTGTTCCCGCTAAGAACGTTGTTGGCGAAGTTAACGGCGGTTGGACTGTTGCAAAAGCACTGTTAGCCCACGAGCGCACGTCTATTGCTGACGTGGCTCAAAGCAAGCGAACGATTCGTCAGATTAAAGACGCTGCTGCTAAGGAAATTAACGGTGGTAAAGCATTGCTTGATGATCCCGGGTTCCAAGGTCGTTTGGCTGACATCGAAATTGAATTGATGGCCCTCGAGTTTACAGAGCTTCGCACCCTTGCTGCGATGGCTGCTGGTGGTTTCCCAGGACCCGAGTCTTCGCTACTGAAGATTAAGGGCACTGAGCTTCAGCAGGCGACACAAGAGCTGCGTATGGAAGTCGCAGCGCACTACCAGGGCGTTCTTCCTACGGATCTGGATTCAGAGCAGTTGGGACATGACTTTGGTTCTGAGGCTCGACGAAACTTCATGTACGGGCGCGCATCGACCATTTACGGTGGCTCAAACGAAGTTCAGAAAAATATCATTGCCAAGTTTGTTCTTGGTCTTGAGTAATAGAAGGGAACACAGCAATGAATTTTGATTTTACTGAAGAGCAACAGATGATCCGCGATTCCATCGCGCGTTTTGTTCAAGATGACTACGACTGGGATACGCGGAAAGCGATTGTTGAGTCTGATAAAGGTATGAGTGATGCCGCTTGGCAGCAATTTGCTGAACTTGGTTGGTTATCGATTCCTTTTGCTGAGGAAGATGGCGGTTTTGGTGGCAGCATTGTTGATACCAGCGTCATTATGGAAGAAATTGGTAAAGGTTTGATTGTAGAGCCCTATCTGGCAACGGTTGTGTTGTACGGCAACCTGATCGCCAAGGCGGGTAACGAAGCTCAGCGAGCGGCCTTGCTGCCTGAAGTTATCGACGGCTCAGCGCTGGGTACGTTTGCTTATGTAGAGCGTCAGAGTCGTTTTGAAATCACCGATTGTAAAACCACAGCGCAGAACAACGGCGGTGCGTACACGTTATCGGGCGAGAAAGTTGTCGTGTCTAACGGCACGAATGCCGATAAAGCGGTGGTCTTGGCGCGAACCTCCGGTGAGCAATTCGATCGCGACGGTCTGTCACTGTTTGTGGTCGATCTTAACGGTGCGGGTTTGAGCGTTTTGGTTATCCCATGATGGATGGTCAGCGTTGTGCAAACTTGACCTTCAACAATGCGCCTGCAGAGCTGATAGGTGAAGAGGGCAGCGCTATGGGCGTTGTTGACGCCGTTGTCCGGGAGGCGACTATTGCGGTTGCCGCTGAGGCCGTGGGTTGCATGGGTACCCTGAATGCTAAGACATTGGAGTACACAAAGCAGCGCGAGCAGTTCGGTGTGCGTATCTCAACATTCAGGCCCTCAAGCACCGTATGGTTGATACCATGATGGCCTTCGAGCAGGCGAAGTCTCTGCTCTTCAAGGCTATGTGTGAGTTTAATGAGGCGCCTGAAAAAGCGGATCTGACTATTCATGCGTTGAAGGTGCTTATCGATCGCAATGCTAAGTTAGTCTACGGCGAGGCGATTCAGCTTCACGGTGGCATGGGGATTACCGACGAGCTTGATATTGGCCACTATGCCAAGCGCTTGATGATGATCAATTCGACGTTTGGCGACGCGACGTACCACCGTAATCACTATGCCAGCAAAACCTATTCGGCATAAGCTCGACTGGTAAGGGCTTCCAGCGTGTAAAACGCTTGGCCAGTCCGACCCAAAGAACCCGCCGCATTCCGGCGGGTTTTTTTTAGCGTATGAAATTGCGCCATACTGTCAGCCTCAATACACTGTGCACTGCCAAACATAGGACACTGTTGTGGATAAGCAAACTCGCTTAGCTCGAACTATCTTGAACGGTTTTTATTCTTATTTCGCAGACTTCGAGAATATCACCTTGGCTGCGCGCACTCGATTTGAGAAGGCCGAATGGGCAGCGATGCACCACGCATCGACTCGCCGGATCGATTTATACAAGGCCAAGGTCGTGGAAACCCTCGAGTTCGTTGAGTTTATAGCCGGTGACCGCCTAAAGGAATTCGATTTCTGGTCCGAGACGCGAGGTATTTATTCGGACTTGGTACGTGGCATGACCAACTTTGAAATCGCGGAAACTTTTTATAATTCAATTTATAACGCAGTCTTCGAGCACCGTCGTATTCGCGATAAACACGCATTCGTGTTTTCGCCGCAGGGCGATATGCCGCCCGTAGATGTCAGTCGGGTCGTTAAGCGCTTTCGTTGTGATCAGGGTGTCGATGCTGCCGTGCGCGCGTTGCTCAATCATTACGCGTTATATATCCCCTACGAGGACCTCGATCGATGTGAAAAACATTGTGGGCGCTATGCGTGGATCCCTGCCGGACACCTTTGACGTCGATAACCCCGCTTTAGAGCTACAGATGCTGGAGCATCATTTTTATCGTAACAAAGCGGTGTACATCGTCGGTCGCTTGGTGATCAATGGATTGGAAATGCCTCTCGTGTTCCCCATGCTCCACAACGAGAGTGCTGAGACCCCGTCGGTTTATATTGATGCAGCGCTTTTTGGCTCTGATCGCGTGAGCTTGCTCTTCAGCTTTACCCGGACCTATTTCATGGTCGACGCTTCGATCCCATCGCAGTACGTTCTGTTTCTACAGCAACTTATGCCTAAGAAAGCCGTCTCTGAAATTTACAGTTCCATTGGGCATCACCGTCATGGCAAAACCTATTATTACCGTTGTGCGTACCGCCATATGCGTTCAGCCCAAGATCAATTCATTGTTGCGCCGGGAATTAAAGGCATGGTCATGGCGGTGTTTACGCTGCCGTCCTACGAGTTTGTTTTTAAAATTATTAAAGATAAGTTTACGCCGCCCAAAGAAGTGACTCACGAGTTGGTAAAGGAAAAGTATCAATTGGTAAAACGCTGGGATCGCGCCGGACGCATGGCGGACACTCAGGAATTCACTAACTTGGTTTTTGAAAAGGCACGCTTCTCTGACGAGCTGATAGAAGAATTGTATGCAACATGTCCTCGCAAGTGGAAATCAGTGGGCCTGCGTTGATTATTAAACACTGCTATGTCGAACGCCGTATGACGCCCCTTAACTTGTATTTACAGGATGCCACCGACGAAGAAGTCGACGAGGTCATGAATGACTACGGAAAGTCGATTAAAGAGCTGGCGGCTGCCAATATTTTCCCGGGCGATATGTTGCTTAAGAATTTTGGTGTGACGCGACATGGACGGGTTGTATTTTATGACTACGATGAGATTCAGCCACTGTTGGAGTGTAATTTTCGACGTATTCCACCACCGCGAGACGACTTCGATGAGATGTCGAGTCAGCCCTGGTATTCAGTCGGCCCCAACGATATTTTCCCCGAGGAGTTTCGCCTCTTCTTCTCGGGTAATCAACGTGCGCGTAAGGCGTTCGACGCGCGACACAGCGATCTCTACGATGCGAGCTTTTGGACCGATCTACAGGATAGACTGCGGGAAGGGGTCGTAAAGGACTTTTACCCGTACCCTAGAAATCTTCGCTTTATCAATCAACATCAAGGAGCAGCCTGATGGCCTCTATTTATCTCGTTCGCCACGGGCAAGCTTCTTTCGGCGCCGCTAACTATGATCAGCTCTCAACCCTGGGGCAGCGACAAGCTGATCTCACGGGTGAGTTTTTTGCTCGCGTGGGACTCAGTTTCGATGCCGCTTACGCGGGCTCATTATCTCGACAGCAAGAGACGGGACAGCGCGTCCTCGCGTCGCAAAGTCGTGCGTGTGATCTCAGGTTGGATGAGCGATTTGACGAGGTTAATAATCAAGAGCAGATTGATGCGTTGCTTCCCGGTTTATGCGCCACTGATAGCGTGCTCGCTGACATCGTGCAGCGCGACAGTAAGTCCAGCAAGGACTACCAAAAGATCATTGCCGCAGTATTCAATGCCTGGGTCAATCCTGAATGTAATGCTACTGGCATTATGCCGTGGTCACTTTATCGGGATGGCGTAGAGGCGGCACTCAACGACATTATGACTGATGTCGGATCGGGAAAGACGACGGCCGTATTCACCTCGGGCGGTACTATCGCGACAGCGGTTGGGCTCGCGTTGGGTGTGACTGCCGATGGCTTCTATCAGTTTTATGAGCCGGTCATGAACTGCTCGATCACCCGTTTGATTTACAGTTCGAGCCGGGTGTCGTTATCAAACTTTAATGACGTGGCTCACCTGCAACTTATTGGCGCTGATCTTAACGAGCCATTGGTCACCTATCGATGAGCCATTCAATATGGCTAGTGCGTCACGGTGAGGCCAGTGCGACTTGGGGGGAGCATCCTGATCCAGGTTTGAGTGCTCTGGGGCAGCAGCAGGCGGTGGCCGCCGCTGAGTCATTAATAGCGACCCTCCCTAGCGACGTGCAGCTAATCAGTAGCCCTAAGCAGCGTGCCCAGGAGACGGCTATACCGCTTGCTGAGCGCCTGCAGCGTCCGGTTCGTCTCGATGCAGCATTTACCGAGGTGCTGTCTCCAGCGCCTTTGGCGGAGCGCCAGGACTGGCTGAAATCCTTCATGCGCCAAACATGGCATGAGCAAACACGCCCGATATTGAGCTGGCGCCAAGGCATTATCGAGGGCTTGCTCTCACTCGAGCAACCGACGGTGATCTTTAGCCACTTTTTGGTGATTAATACGGTGGTGGCTTACGTGCGCGAACATCAGGACACGTTGCAATTTTGGCCAGACAACGGCTCGATCCATGAATTCGGATTGGATTTGCAGGGAAATTTAAGGCTTGTTGAGTTGGGCGACGAAATGGCCACCCGCATCAATTAGTGCGTTTTTCTTCGCATCAACCCTTCTTGAGTGGTTGATGCCAGTAGAACGCCATCTGGACTCCAGAATTGACCTCGGTTAAAACCACGTGCATTACCGGACCATGGACTGTCACAGTGATAAAGCACTGTATCATTCAGGTTAATGGGGGCATGAAACCAAATTGCATGGTCTAGGCTCGCAAGAATGTAATCCCGCTCCCAATCCACGACGTCATGTGCTCTTAAAGCGGTGCCAAGCAGTGAAAAATCCGAAATGAGTGCGAGTGCCGCTTGATGCACCCGAGGATCATCCCGTAAAACGCCTCTGCCGCGATACCAGTTATTTTGGATAACCGTCCCACCAATAGAACGGTCTACGGCACCACGCATACGCTCAACGGCAAAGCGGTCAAGCAGTGGGAAGCGTAACTTACCGTCCTTGTCCAGTTCAGGCTGATTATTGAATTCGGGGATCTCCACGCTTGGCATGTCGATACTGTGGCCAACACCGTCCTCGATTACTTGATAACTGATCGATGTGTTGAATATGGCTTGATCGTGTTGGCGCGCAACAACACGTCGAGTAGCGAAAGATCGACCATCGCGAATGGGGTCAACCTCAAACTCAATTGGCGCATTAGGATCGCCAGCGCGAAGGAAGTAAGCATGCATAGAGTGCGCATTCATTTCTTCGGCTATCGTTTGGTTCGCGGCCATTAAGCATTGCGCGAGCACCTGACCCCCAAAAATTCGCATTTGAGGTCTAATACTGTTGCCTCGAAACCAGAATCGCCCAACCCGTTCGGGTTGGATGAAGTCCAATACTTCCTGAAATGTTTCCACTGATACCTCCTGTAGCAGTGTCAGCGGCGTTCAACCGCTAGGCCAAATTGAAAGACATCGAAGTACTCGATGGCAGTAGCATCTAAATCGTCGACTTGTCGCCATTGCGCTATATTCATCGATGCGTTGATCGCGCCTTGAAGCATATTCTGTGCGACTAATGTATTGGCAGGCCGGTATTCTCCTTGAGCCTGTCCATCGCGAATAATATCGCCAATGTGATCGTTAATTTCTTCTGTCCGCGCGAGTACTCTGCGGCGTATGGGTGGCGGTAGAGCCGTAATAGTGTTGTAGCGAATGAGTGGGCCGAGGTCAGAGTTTTGAACGGTGAAGATGCGACGGCAAATTTCATCTAACTTGGCGGTCGCAGGTTGCTCCTTGACGACGACTTCGTTGTAAATCGCCTGTAGCTGATCGAGAGAGTAGTCATAGCATTGTGTTAACAGCGACTCTTTATTGGCGAAATGATAGTAAAAAGCGCCTTTAGACACCTGTAGATATTCGGCTATCTCGTCGAGGGAGGTGCCGGTGAATCCCTTGCTATTGAAGAAGCGTGTGCCGGCTTTAAAGAACGCCTCCTGTTTTAAGCGATTCTGCGCTTCCCGGTCAAAACCGCCAGCGGGCGGTACGGCTTCAGGTCGTATTCGGTGGGCGCTAGATACGAAGTCAGTAGTAAGAGACAGCAAGCCATTGGCACAAATATCTGCCACGGCATCGGACGCTTTCTCGGCCTCTTCTCTAGGGATTTCATAAAGCCAATAAAATGACCAATCGAGGGCACCTATAAGCGCACGCGTTGTGGTGGTGGAGTGGCGGGGCCTGATCGAGCCTGCCTCTATGCCGTCGCGAATATACGCTCTGACACGCTTAAACATTTCGAGGTATTCGGCAGTCAGAGCGTCTCTGTGTTGTGGTTTGAGTGACGCGAGTTCAAGCGGTGCCGCATAGTAGTCGGCGTTACCCTGGAGGGCTTGTAGTATTGAGTCGACGCGAGACCGCATAAAACGCAGGGTGCGCTCGAGCGGATCGTCCGTCTCCTGCTCAATTTGGTCGAGAGACCTCAGCGCATGCTTCATGGACGCGTCATAGCACTGGAAAATCAGGTCTTCCTTGGTTTTTACGTAGTAGTAAAGACTCGTTTTTGTGAGACCAAGTTTATTGGCGACATCGCTCAAAGTGGTCGCACGAGCGCCTTTCGTATTAAAAAGTTTTGCCGCTCTTGAGAGTATCGCGCTCTGTTTTGCCTCGTGCTGGATGCCTCGGTTAAAAGGCGATCCGCCGTCATTTGAATTCGTTGCCACAGGGTTACCTTGTTATTGATTTAGCGCTACTTTATGACTGGATGCCTGTCTTTGTATGTCGGTCAGGCATGTTAGCTCTGTGTTGTGCATCAAAATTCGTAAGATTCGAATTTTTGAACTTTAAGTATTTTTTTTGTCCGTGTCCAATGTTGATGTGGCTTTGGCGGAAAAAAAATCTATACCTGTGCGAAACTAGAACGTTGATCATCTGGGAGAAGCGTATGACACCGAC
>JGI26086J50260_1001679_pt1 | contig 12649 bp, 11 predicted proteins | sample SaaInl3SG_22_DNA_FD_50260 | JGI IMG/M metagenome (IMG submission 50260)
CTGTGCGTTGTGTGACTGAATAAATTCACCAAAACGACCCCACTGACGATCATGGCCAGACCCAAAATCGCTTGCCACTCGAGGATCTGCTTGTAAACCAATGCGCTGAAGAGAGCGATTAGCAAAACTCCCACACCACTCCAAATCGCATACACGATCGCAATTGGAATGTCTCGAATAGCAAAAGTCAGACAGTAAAACGCCGTCAAATAACAAAACGCCAAACCAACCGTAGGCCACAATCGGGTGAAATTTTGAGTGAGCGGAAGAAGCAGTGTGCCGCAAACCTCGAACAAAATGGCCCCGGCTAGAAAGTAGTAACTGATTGATATCATTTTTAAACCCCAAACATCCTCAACCCCAGTACCCCGAGTGCTTTTGCACATCTGCCATGAAAGATTTCAACTGACGTCGCGATTTCCGCTCCTGTCGAGCGCATCCCAACTCAACGATTCGTTCGATCAATGCATAGTAAGACAAACGACTGGGCACGAATTGCAATGCAACCTGCTGCACAATGAGCGCCTCACTGGCAACGGACACCAAGGGAGAATTCAGATCATCAGTCACCGCAATAATCTGTAATCCCAACTGTTTAGCTTCTTGCGCAATCCGAATCGAAGGACTCGCGTAGGGATGCGTCGAGAAAATAACCAACACTTGCCCATCACGCATCAACGACAGTTCGTCGTATGCTGCAATTTCACTGTTTGGAAGCAGATGGATGTCTTGTCGAACCATGCGAAGGAGGTACGCGAAATAATGTGCCAAACTGTGTGCACTTCGGAACCCGGCAACGTAACAGGATGACCGAAATATGGTGTCAGTAATTCGTTCTACCTGAGATTCAATTTCCGGCCGCAATGCGCTGTTTAATGCCACCTGAAAACCGGCGCTGATCTCAGAAACCGCAGGCAATTTCTGATCAACCGAATCAGCACTGAAAAGAAACAACTCACGACAACAATCTTGTAACCCAGCGTAGCCACTAAACCCGAGTGATCGACAACAACGAACCACCGTAGCCCCTGTCACGTTTGCTTGGCGCGCTAACGCACGCACTGTCATGAATGGAACTTCCGCACCATGGCGGAGAATAAAACGACCAACGTCAACTTGCTTACGCGGTAATTTTTCAATTTCTTTTGCCAGAATAAAGGGATTCATACAGAACTCAGACGATACAAATGAAACATAAAATGACGATAAGAATTTCAAAATAACACATCTGTTTCAAATTATTGCGCTTTTGCTTGAGGTTGGCGATATTGGCGTCACTCGGTGAAATGACCAGAGCAACACAATAAGACAGGAGTCCTCATATGAACTGGAAACACTTCGCATTGGCCGCGGCAACATCCGCTGGTTTGCTTGCTGGAAGCGTCCAAGCTCAACAATTTATCTCAATTGGAACAGGTGGCGTCACCGGGGTTTACTACCCTACTGGCGGCGCGATTTGTCGCCTGGTTAATAAGGATCGCAAAGAGCATGGTATTCGTTGCTCAGCGGAATCAACTGGCGGCTCAGTATATAACATCAACACGATTCGAGCCGGAGAGCTTGAATTCGGAGTGGCACAATCAGACTGGCAATATCACGCGTACCGTGGGACTTCGAAGTTTGCAGATCAGGGCGCATTTTCAGACCTCCGCGCAGTCTTCTCGGTACATCCAGAGCCGTTCACCCTGCTCGTCCGCAGTGGTACTGGGATCTCCAAGTTCGAAGACTTGAAAGGAAAAAAGGTCAACGTGGGTAATCCAGGATCTGGACAACGCGCCACGATGGAAGTTGTGATGGATGCCTTCGGGATGAAGATGACTGATTTCGCAGTTGCTGCTGAGCTGAAGGGATCAGAAATGGCCCAAGCGCTATGCGATGGCAAAATCGATGCAATGATCTACACCATTGGCCATCCTGCTGCCGCGATCACTGAGGCAACAAACACCTGTGACGTCGACCTTGTTTCTGTGACCGGCAAACCGATTGATGGCTTAGTGGCTGACAATTCGTTTTATCGGGTTGCGACAATCCCAGCCGGGACTTACAAGGGCAATGACAAAGACATTACAACATTCGGTGTGGGTGCGACGTTCGTGACATCGGCCAAAGTGTCCGATGATGTGGTGTATACCGTTGTAAAAGCAGTCTTCGATAACTTTGCTGACTTCAAAAAGTTACATCCTGCTTTTTCCGGCTTAGTAGAGTCGCAGATGATCAAAGACGGTCTGTCTGCACCAATCCACGCCGGTGCAATGAAGTACTACACGGAGCGCGGTTGGAAATAAAGTAGATCCCAATCGGACCAAATTAAGGGGGGCAGTACTGCCCTCCTTTTGGTAGTCGACATGAAAACTCAAGCGACCACAGAATTAAACCCTGAAATGGAACGCCTACGTCTCGGAAGTGGACGTGCCCGTCTCATGGTTTTAAGCCTATGTTTTACGTGGTCACTCTTCCAACTGTATGTAGCCAGTGCAATCCCATTTTTCTTAACGGAACTCACTGGGCTGTCACTCGTTTTCAACAATCAAGAAGTCAGACAAATCCATCTGGCGTTCGCGATGGGTTTATCCATGCTGGTCTACCCATTAAGTCGGACAGGCAGCCGCACCATTCCCCTGCTTGACTGTATTTTTGCGGCCATCGCTGTTGGTTGTTGTTTTTATCTTCTCGTTTTCAAATCGAGCATTTCAGACCGAGCCGGCCTACCCACCACAGCAGACCTTTGGATTTCTGCCGTCGGTTTGTTATCGCTCGCGCTCGCGCTTTATCGATCCATTGGGCTGCCACTACTCATTGTGTGTGGCATTTTCCTTTTTTACGTATTTTTCGGCGATCAGTCGTTCATGCCAGAGACGATTCAATGGAAAGGTGCGTCGTTAAATAAAGCACTGTGGCATTTTTGGATGCAGACAGAGGGAGTGTTTGGCGTCGCACTCGGTGTCGCATCCTCCATGATCTTTTTATTTGTTCTATTCGGCGCTCTGCTTGAAAAAGCCGGGGCAGGGATTTACTTCATTCGACTCGCATACGGCATGCTCGGACACATGCGTGGCGGCCCCGCTAAAGCTGCAGTCGTCGCTTCGGGCCTGTCAGGTATCTACTCCGGATCATCGATTGCCAACGTCGTTTCAACGGGTACGTTTACGATCCCGTTGATGAAGAAGNCTGTCAGGTATCTACTCCGGATCATCGATTGCCAACGTCGTTTCAACGGGTACGTTTACGATCCCGTTGATGAAGAAGACGGGACTGACTGCGGAAAAGGCTGGCGCCATTGAAGTGGCCGCCTCGACCAATGGTCAGCTAACCCCTCCAGTGATGGGAGCCGCCGCATTTTTGATTGCAGAGTTCACCGGGATCTCGTACCTCGAGTTGATCAAGCATGCGATCCTTCCAGCCATCGTCTCTTACATTGGGTTGATGTATATCGTGCACTTGGAGGCCGTTAAGCTGGGCCTCAAGGGCCAACAAAGGTCGTCTAGAGCACTTTCGTTAGCGCAAAAAATAGGTGGGGTCATCGCTGGATTTGTTCTCATGGGTGCTCTGGGCCTGCTTTTAGACACGCTTTTTGGCTGGACGCGGGACGTCTCACCAAATTTGACATTGCCATTGGCAATCACGGTGTTCATTGGATTATATGTTGGGACACTATTCGTCGCTTCGAATCAAGATGACATTACCCACCTTTCAGCGGACGAGGGAGACCTTGACGAGCCAGCACGAGAGATTGCTATTAAGGGATTGCACTATTTGGTGCCCATTCTTGTCTTGCTCTGGTGCGTTCTGATCGAACGCCTCTCGCCGACACTGTCTGCCTTCTGGGGTACCTTGGCAATTCTGGTTGTGATTCTGACCCAGCATCCACTGAAGGCATTTTTTCGCCAAGAAGCCGTAATGCCAAAACTCACCATGGGTATCCAGCATGCGACTGAGGGTATGATCGCGGGCGCTCAGAATATGATTGGTATCGGAGTCGCAACTGCTGCTGCAGGCGTCATTATCGGAACCGTGTCACTGACCGGAGCGCATCAGGTCATTGGGGAAATGGTCGAAATTCTTTCCGGTGGCAGCCTGATCTTGATGTTGCTTCTGGTTGCGCTGATGTGTCTGGTTTTGGGAATGGGACTACCCACGACTGCCAACTACATTGTCGTGTCTTCGCTGATGGCCCCTGTTATCGTGAGTGTTGGCGCACAATCGGGCCTCGTAGTGCCTTTGATTGCAGTCCACTTGTTCGTCTTTTATTTCGGAATTCTAGCTGACGACACGCCACCTGTGGGTCTCGCTGCATTCGCCGCGGCCGCAATCAGTCGTGGAGATCCGATTCGAACCGGCATTCAGGGGTTTGGATACGATATTAGAACCGCTATTTTGCCCTTCATCTTCATATTCAATACAGACCTTCTCTTGATCGAGGTCTCTTGGTTTGAAGGCGTCTCAATTTTCATCATCGCCTCCTGCGCGATGCTCGTATTTGCGGCAGCTACGCAGAATTATTGGCTCACCAAAAACCGACTCTGGGAAACGGCCGCACTACTTTTGATTGCTTTCACCTTGGTCCGACCCGGTTTCTGGGTCAATCAAATCCAAGATCCGTGGCAACAACTCCCTGTGGTTTCCGCCACGATGGAACAGCCCGTATCAGCNGATGCAATTAAAATGACGGTGGCCGGTCCAGATTTTGATAATCCGGATCGTGAAACCCAATTGGTTATGATGATCGACACCACTGCAATGGAGAATCTCTCCGCCACACTCGCGGACAACGGGTTGAACCTTGCTCAAACAGGCACGACATTCACGCTAGAGGAACCCTTCCCCGGTACGGAATACTTTCAATCAATGCAACGCTTTGATTTCTACACAGATCAACCTGTGCGTGTTTTAGAGCTTGCTTTCGAAAATCCTAATCCAATTTCGCACTACTGGATTTATCTTCCAGCGATCGCGCTGTTGTTGTGGATTGCTGTTCTTCAAACCAGACGTCGTACCCAACGAGTGGAGGGATCATGACAACGCATGTGTTTCACCGGAATCCCAAATTGGAACTGCCAACAGCTGTCAGCGCTCAAGGCATCTACATCACAGACGAAAAGGGGCAAACCTATCTCGATGCATGCGGAGGAGCGGCCGTCAGTTGCTTGGGACATCACCCACAGCCGATCATTGACGCCACAGTTGCGCAACTTGAAACGATGGCCTTCGCGCATACCGGTTTTTTTACCTCACAACCGGCAGAAAAACTTGCGGCGAAGCTGGCTGCGCATGCGCCCACTGGCATTGATAAGGTGTACTTCGTCAGTGGCGGAAGTGAGGCTGTGGAGGCCGCTTTGAAGCTAGCCAAACAGTACTTCCTCGAGATTGGTTTGCCCGACAAAAGCCACATCATTGGACGCAGGCAGAGCTATCACGGCAATACGCTCGGCGCACTTGGCAGCGGAGGAAATCAATGGCGGAGACGCCAATTTGAGCCTTTGCTACCCCCCAACATGACACACATCAGCCCATGCCATTTTTGGCGCTGGGGAGCCCCTGGGGAGACTGAATTTGACTATGGCCAACGCGTTGCGAATGAGCTTGAAGCTGAGATCCTTCGGATTGGAGCGCATCGTGTTGCAGCATTTATTGCGGAGCCCGTGGTAGGAGCAACAATGGGTGCGGTACCGGCTGTAGACGGCTACTTCCAAAGAATCCGTGAGATTTGTGACCAATACCAGGTCTTACTGATCCTCGACGAAGTGATGTGCGGCATGGGTCGCACGGGCGACTTGTTTGCATGCCAGCATGACGAAATCACTCCCGATATTGTTTGTATTGCCAAAGGGCTCGGTGCGGGAATTCAGCCGATTGGAGCCATGCTGTGCCAAGGTTTTATTTATGATGCCATCGTCGGTGGCTCAGGATTTTTTCAACATGGTCACACCTACATTGGGCACCCGACAGCATGTGCAGCGGGTCTCGCTGTGCTTGATGTACTCACCGAAACACCGCTGCTGAATCAAGTTAAGCAGCAAGGGGACCTCCTGCAAACTAGACTGCGAGAGGCACTGGGATCGCATCCATGGGTTGGAGACGTTCGCGGGCGCGGCCTTTTCATCGGGGTGGAGCTTGTGCAAGATCCAAGTACAAAGGAGCCACTTGATTCCACCCTCAAAGTCGCGGCAAAAGTGAAAGCCCAAGCAATGCACTATGGTTTGATGTGCTATCCGATGGCCGGCACAATTGACGGTCAACATGGCGACCACATCTTGCTAGCCCCTCCGTTTATCGTGAAAGACCAAGACATCACCGCCATTGTCGAGCGGCTCACAAACGCACTGGACACTGTGTACTCGGAGGTCGCTGCCGTCGTATGACACGCATCATGGTGGCTCCGAATGGCGCCAGAAAAACGAAGCAAGATCATCCTGCTCTACCGGTCACCGATGCAGAAGTCATCGCGACCGCTGTCGCATGTCACGAAGCTGGTGCCGATGCGATCCACATCCACATTCGAGATGAGCAACAAACACATCTTCTTGACAGCAAGCGCTATCAATCGATCGTCACTGCTATTCAGGAGGCGGCTCGAGGGTTGGAGTTACAAGTTACCTCTGAAGCGGCTGGCATCTATGACGCGGAAGCACAAATTGAGTTACTCAACGCATTGCGTGTTCCATGGGTGTCGGTCTCGATTCGTGAGATTTTGCGCGCAAACGATCGAAATCACATTCCTACATTTTTGACCGATCTAACCAAGCGTTGCAGGGTACAGTTCATCTTATACGATGTGGCCGATTATGAGGCTCTCACCAAGTTGCGCGCGGAGGGCGCGATCGCCGGCGCGACCTTTGAAGTGCTCTATGTCCTAGGCCGATACGCCAAGAATCAGATGAGCGATCCGACCGACTTAGATCCTTTCCTCAATTTTCGCGCACATCTGGCACCAGAGATTGCACCTAGCGCGGAAATGGTCTGTGCTTTTGGACCATCTCAGATTGCATGCCTTGTCCATGCCGCTCATCAGGGACTCGATGTTCGAGTCGGCTTCGAGAACGGGTTTTGGCTGAGTAATGGACGCATCGCTGACGACAACGCAGCACTCGTGAGCGATATCCGATCGCAGTTGGGCGATACAGAGGTCTCATACTAGACCGAACCAGATGATGCCTTACGCGCTTTTGAAGGCTTCCGCAAAGTCAGTAATCCAGAGGCAATGATCAACGCGCTTCCGACAAGAACTGGGAGCGTCAATACCTCACCAAACAATACAACCGAAAGCACCAAGGCAAACAGTAACCGGGAATAGCGAAACGGTGCGATTACTGCGATGTCTCCACCGCGTGTCGCCATCACCACACTCAAATAAGCCAGCGATCCTGCGACGCTGGACAGCAGCAGCCAACCGAGGTGGTGTTGTGAAATTGTAACGTACGGACCAAAAACGGGAGTTGTCACCAAGCCTGACAAAAATAAGGCAAAGAATGCCCAAAACGAAATCACCAGTGGTGGAATCGAGTTCGAAATCGATCGCGTGATCAGATCCCTGATTGCGAGAAAAATAACACCGGCGACGGCAAATAATGTGGCCGGCTGAAAAGCATCNGACCCTGGCTGGATGATGAGTAGCACGCCGAAAAATCCGAGACCAATAAAAACCCATTGCCGCAACGCGACCTGCTGTTTCAAAAACAAAGCCGCTCCACAAGCCACCGCCAGNGGAGTCGCTTGCAAAATAGCAGTCGAGGCGGAGAGCGAGGCATAAACGATCGCGGTCACAAACAAAATCGCCGAGGCCAGTTCGCAAAACGTACGCATGACAAACCGGGAGTTCAACAAGCCCGGTATCCAAATAGGTGCCCGCTTGAACTTGGCCATTAATGAAAACGCTAACATGCCGCCGGTACCGACTAGTAGCAACACCTGAGATACCGGCAAATCAGCGGAAAGATGTTTGATTACAGCATCTTCGATGGCAAAGCCCGCCATGGCGAGCACCATAAAACCGATGTACCGCGAATTGTCAGTTGAGTGCATTTCATCCTGGCTTGATCCGCGACCGAGGCGGAAAGTGAGTGTGGCTTAAAACCACCGAACCATGCCGATGATACCGGCAGTGGCATAAAAAAACTGCAATAACAAAATCCCACGGTGTCCGCCCCGATGCGCCCAAAGACCGATCGCAAACGAAGAAATCAGCAGCAAGGTAAAGCCGATGAACTCGAAGCCTGTGTTGGAGGCAACTAATAAGGAATAGACAATTGCAGTGGCCACACCGGTCCACTCCAAGACGCGTTGCGAGCGCACATGAGCATGAGTTGTTGCGTCAACCACAGAGTCTGTCATATCAGTTCCTGATAACACTTAGTCAGATGCTCCAAGTCCCGATCCAAGCCATAGGGCATGCGCACGATAAAGAGACCCGAACCCACCATACCATGCCCTTCTCTCGCTGCCGGAAAGCGCACCTGATGGTTCATCGCCCCCGGGAAGTCCCGCTCAAGTTGCCGCACCATCGGCTGATGCATGCGACTGCGCAAGATTGGATACCACAGCATGGCGACACACACATTCCACTTGATGCAGATGTGACGCAAGAATTCTGGTATCTGCCGATAGTCTTCTTCGCGCTCATAACTCGGATCCACCAGCATGAAACCTCGCCTCGGTGTTGGCGGACAGATCCGATTGGCNAATTTCAGTCCGTCTTCGGCATACACNCGCGCACGACTCCCCATCAGGTCCTTGAGCGCAAGATGCTCAGCCGGATGCAGTTCCGCGAGATGGACAGCATCGCTGTCTCGGAGAAGAGTCCTTGCAATGAAAGGAGATCCTGGATAAGCCGAGGCTCCAAACATAGACTGGGTCGCCTGTCGCGCCAATTGATAAGGGTGATCAGCCGCAAACCATTGTCGACCGTCGACCTTCAAAATGCCCTCATGGGCCTCACCAGTTTTCAGAGAAAAATCCGACTGCAAATCGTAGACGCCCCGGCCACTGTGCGTCTCTATGTAAGTCAATGGTTTGGCTTTCTGAGTCAGGTAGGCAAGGGCTGAGGCCAAAACCGCATGCTTATGCACGTCAGCAAGATTTCCAGCATGGTATCCGTGTTGATACGACAGCATCGCCCGCGTCCTAATCCTGAGCGAAGTCAGTCATCGGGCGGTCATCTGGTAACCAAATACCGGAAAATGCACAGCGATGTCGCCAACCCGTGGATCACAGACATCAATCGAAACTCGGGTGGCATCAAGATAGCGTAGGGTACCCTGCACTTCAGGATCAGACGATGTGATAAACGGACGGATGGACACCGCCTGACCCACCACAAAGCCAGTTCCCTGATCTACCCCAATGGCAGACACGGGGGCAGAGTTTGCTGCGATCTGCAATGCGTCTTCTGCATCAAGCGTTGTCTCGTTTCCATGGCCTACAGCGCAGACTGCTTCTTCAACGCGACACAGATGTGGAAACTGACTCAAAAGNGCAGGCCCCTGATCCCAACGACCCCGAATGAACCAGCATAAATAGGCCACGGCCACATCGGCGTAACCCAGATCAGCAGACGAATCAATCATCCGCGTAGCCAGAGAGCCATCAAGCCGCGACAGTCCTGCACGCAGTTGCATCAGCACCCCTGCAAAATCCTGTTGTAGTTGCTCGATACTCCACCCGGCGCCGAAGTAAAGATCACCTCGGTCTTTCACAAACTCAGGCGGCGCTGTTTCTAAAGCACTNGTAATCACNACGCGGGCAGCTAATGGAAACAGCTGTTGGTCGACCCAATCAGATACAAGCAGAGCGCTTGCTTGTGAAGCCTGAGGAAATAAGCGCGCTGATGCACCCTGCTCTGCCAAGGCGCGCGCAATATTTTGCGTGTCGCAGTAAATGTCTGCGCCTATCTGTAACACGGGTGTTCGACGATAGCCTGCAGTCAACGGAGTCAGCAATGGCTTCGGAGGGACTCGTGGGATTTCGACTGACATCCAGTCAAAATTTGCCAAACCCAAGGCCATCCGAATCTTGTGCGCAAAAGGCGAAGGCCAATAGTGGTGGAGTATCAACATGGATGGACCTTCTAGCAATATTGAAAAATGGTAACTGACAATCTGCTACTGAGCACCCGCAAGTGCCTTGAAAGGTATCTCGTCAGATCTCGTGTGCGACCCTTCCGTCTACGCCAGGCATCGTCATGCAGGAAACTTTCATCACTGGCGCTACAGATCTCGTCAACAGTCTTTACCATGAAACCTGTCAACTCTCGCTTCGCCGCGCCAATTGCCTTGCTCATGCGTGCCAAAAGTTGTCAGTCAGTGCCTGATATTTCCTGTCATCGCAGGTATTGGTCATTCCCACTCAATGGTCGCTGGTGGTTTTGAGCTGACGTCATACACAACACGACTGACNTCTTCGATCTCGTTAATGATCCGACCAGAGACGCGCTCAATGAAATCATAAGGCAAATGCGCCCATCGCGCGGTCATGAAATCAATGGTCTCGACAGCACGCAGGGCGATAACCGGGGCATAGCGTCGTTGATCACCCACGACACCCACTGATTTCACTGGCAAAAACACCGCGAACGCTTGAGAAACCTTATCGTAAAGGCCTGAGGCACGCAGCTCCTCGATAAAAATGTGATCCGCACGACGCAGTACATCTGCAGCTTGCTGGCTCACTTCACCGAGAATGCGCACTCCAAGGCCTGGCCCGGGAAATGGGTGTCGATACACCATCGAGGGTGGTAGCCCCAGGGTCACACCAAGAATCCGGACTTCGTCTTTAAACAGCTCACGTAATGGCTCCACTAGATCCATGCGCATGTCTTCGGGTAAGCCTCCAACATTGTGGTGGCTCTTGATCACATGCGCTTTACCTGATGCGGCACCTGCTGACTCAATGACGTCAGGGTAAATAGTTCCTTGAGCAAGGAACCGCACATCCGTGAGTTTGGCCGCCTCCTCTTCGAACACTTCAATAAATGTCCTTCCGATAATTTTCCGCTTCCGCTCCGGATCGGCTTCGCCTTTTAGTGCGGTCAGAAACCGCACCTCTGCGTTGGCCCGAATAACCCGCACGCCAAGATTGCGTGCAAAGGTTTCCATCACCTGAGCACCTTCGTTCAAACGGAGTAGTCCGTTATCAACGAAGACGCAAACTAACTGATCACCGATCGCCTTGTGCAGTAGAGCAGCAACAACCGACGAATCAACACCACCTGACAGTCCCAGCAGGACCTGGCCCTCGCCAACTTGAGCACGCACTTCAGCAATGGCATTGTCGATAATATTTTCGGGCGTCCACGTGCGCCCACAACCACAGATTTGATGGGCAAATTTTGCCAACATCTCTGATCCACCCTCGGAGTGTGTCACTTCAGGGTGGAACTGCAGTCCATAAATTTTTCGCACATCGTCAGCCATCGCTGCGATCGGTGCGTGTGCGCTGGAACCGATGACACGGAATCCTTTAGGCAACTGGACCACGCGATCACCATGACTCATCCAGACCGATAAGGTGCCAGTGTCTGACAGACCAGCTAGCAGCCCGTCATCGTCTTCGACCGTGAGATCTGCGTGCCCAAACTCCCGCAACTGACTGGATTCAACCCGCCCACCGAGCTCTTGAGCTAACGCCTGCATGCCATAACAAATCCCAAGAATCGGCACCTCAAGGGCGTAGACTTCCTTTGGAATTTTCCAACCAGTGGATTCTGTGGCCGACTCAGGACCACCAGAGAGAATCACCCCTTTTGGCTGGAAGTCGACGATGCGCACCGGATCGACGTCACACGGCAAAATCTCTGAGTACACGCCATGCTCTCGCACTCGCCTTGCAATCAATTGCGTATACTGCGAGCCAAAATCAAGGATCAGCAATCGGTCAGCATGAATATCCATCATCACTTCACCCGGTAGTTCGGGGCTTCTTTGGTGATGGACACATCATGCACATGTGACTCCTTCACCCCCGCACCGGAGATACGGACAAACTGAGGTTGCGTGCGCATCTCTTGGATCGTGGCACAGCCGGTGTAACCCATTGCCGCTCGGAGACCACCCATCATTTGATGCACAATGCCTGACAGTGGGCCCTTGCAAGGCACACGGCCCTCCACACCTTCCGGAACCAATTTTTCAGCGCCCGCGCTGGCATCTTGGAAATAGCGATCTGACGAACCCTCGCGCTGCGCCATAGCACCCATCGATCCCATACCACGGTATGACTTGTATGCACGACCTTGATACAACTCCACTTCACCGGGCGCCTCATCAGTTCCTGCCAGCAGAGAGCCGACCATCACAGTCGACGCACCGGCCGCAATGGCCTTAGCGATGTCACCTGAATAGCGGATGCCACCATCTGCAATCACCGGCACACCAGAACCAAGCAGCGCTGCCGACACGTTGGCAATAGCTGACACCTGAGGCACACCGACGCCCGCCACGATACGCGTAGTGCAGATTGATCCTGGGCCAATCCCCACTTTGACTGCATCGGCACCGACTGCGACCAGCGCTTTCGCTGCTTCTCCAGTGGCGATGTTGCCACCTATGATATCGACCTGGGGGAACCGTTGCTTAATCCAAGCGACCCGATCCAACACGCCCTGAGAGTGGCCGTGTGCGGTATCAACCACCAAGATGTCGACGCCGGCAGCGACGAG